>ERZ835541.1869-NODE-1869-length-18844-cov-2.818458_pt1 | contig 18844 bp, 20 predicted proteins | sample MGYA00519945_ERZ835541 | MGnify/ENA primary metagenome ERZ835541 (study PRJEB31850, sample SAMEA3708780) | human gut metagenome | biome: human gut; feature: human-associated habitat; material: faeces | place: China | collected 2014 ...
GAATGGTTATATCGTCAATGGCTGTATAGCCAAAAGGAGATTAAGATAATTACAGGATATTAAAAAGTAAAACAGGAGCTGCCTTATTAGGTGGCTCTTGTTTGCAATATGGAGGAGGGAATAGGATGATTCTTGTTTGTGGTATTCATGGCTCTGGAAAAGATCAATATAGTAATAACCTAAAATTGAAAAAAGATATGAACGCTTATACAGCAAGTCAGTTAATTAATCAAACGCTTCCGTTGAGGCAATACAAAACAAAAAAAATAGATCAAATAGATAGTCGGCAGCATATTCTTTTAGAAACAATGAAAGAAATTGTATTACATGAAGAGAATTGCTAAATTTCACAAAGTAAGTCTGGAACAGTTTATGGAAGGATGGAAGGATACCTTTGGTGAGCAGTATACAGAGGATCAGATCAAGGCTTTATATGAAGAAATCAAATTGCCGAAGCGTGCAACGGCAGGAAGTGCAGGATATGATTTCTATGCACCGGATGATTTTGTGATCGAGCCGGGAAAGACGATCAAGATCCCGACAGGGATCCGTGTGGAAATGGAAGAAAACTGGGTGCTCAAATGCTATCCGAGAAGCGGACTTGGATTCAAGTTCCGTCTGCAGCTGAATAATACGGTAGGAATTATTGACAGCGATTATTTCTATTCTGATAATGAAGGTCATATCTTTGCGAAACTGACGAATGATACCAATGAGAATAAAACGGTAGAGCTTGGAAAAGGGACAGGCTTTATGCAGGGGATTTTTGTTGAGTATGGAATTACTGTGGATGACGATGCGACAGCAGTCAGAAACGGGGGATTTGGAAGTACGACGAAGTAGGGTTGTAAAAAAGAGGCGTTAAAATATAGGTTGTGTTGGCGACCGGGATCAAAAAAATAGTGTTCAATTCCATTGTGCAAGGGCATTACGATGAACCTCTGAGAGCGAAAATTGTGTCAGCAAAGGCTTCCACAATTTTTGAGTTTCATCTCCATTGCAGAATAAGTGAATTGAACACTATTTTTTTGATCCCGGTTGCCGGATTTACTGTATTAGAGAGGCGTTTTTTACAAGGCTGGACTGATAACCGGTTGAGGAGATTTAGGTAGTGGTGGGAAGGGGGAGTTGTGGAAAGGTGAAGGTTATGTAGGTGTAGCCTGCAATTTTGTTGCAGGCTACAGGGGATTAGTTTAATTTTACGTTCAGGTAACTACGGCCGGATAGGGTTTTGTTGAAGGTGATGCAGAGGATGACGATGAGGCAGCCTGTGAGGAATCCTGGGAGGTTGAAGATGGCGGTGAGGATAAGGAGCAGAAGACGCATGAATTTTAATGCGTAGCCTAGTTCAAAGTTTGGCTGGGTGTAGTTGGCGATGGAGACGAATGCCATGTAGAGCATGATCTCGCTGTTGAACCAGCCGGATTCGACGGAGAATTCCCCCATGACGATACCGGCGATGACGCTGAGAGGGGTGCTGAGCATACTCGGAGTGTTGAGGGCGGCGAGGCGGAGTCCGTCGATGGCAAGCTCCAGGATCAGGATCTGGAAGATCAGGGGGATGTTGACCGTATCTTCGATCAGAACGAAGCGGAAGATCTCCGGTATCCATGCCGGGTTCTGCATAAAGAGCAGAAAGAGTGGAACCATGAAGACAGTCAGCAGTGTGATCAGTACACGGGATATTTTCAGGTAGATTCCGGTGATTGGCGGAAAGTAGTAATCATTTGCCTCTTCGATCATATCAAAGATGGAGGTTGGCAGGATCAGTGCAGATGGGGAGGTATCAGTAAGGATGATCACTTTTCCTTCCATCAGGCAGGCGCAGGCTGTGTCTGGACGTTCGGTAAATTTATATTTTGGAAATGGATTGTACCATTTGCGCTGAAAGAGAGCTTCCGCAAGAGATTGCTGGCTCATTTTCAGATCCTGGGATTTGCTTTCTTCCAGTTTGTTCTGGATCGTGGTCAGAAGTTCGCGGTCTACACGGTCGGACATATAGCAGAGAGCTACGTCGGTGCGTGTGGAAGTGCCGGCTTCATACATTTCCATGATCAGATGCGGATCGCGGATCCGGCGGCGCATCAAGGCAGTATTGAATACGATTGTTTCCACAAAGCCATCACGGGAACCGCGCAGGGATTTGTCTTTATCGGGTTCCTCGATGCTGCGGGACGGGTAAGTACGGCAGTCGATGGCAATAGCGGCTTCATAGCCGTCAATAAAAAGACAGGTGACACCGGACAGAAGATTTTTGAAAATGCTGTCAAAGTCACCGAGAATATCAACTTCTACATAGGGGATGCAGCTTGTAGAAAAGGAAGTTGCATCCTCTGGCATATCATCGGCAGAAATATTGAGGAAGGAGTCCATAAGTTTCAGCATGATTTCATCTTTGGTGAAACCATCAATAAAATAAAAGGCACTATTTTGTCCGCCGATGATCAGAGTTCGTTCGATAATATCAAAGCTTTTTTTTACGGGAAGAGCCCGGTTCATATATTTTGTATTGTCGGTGAGGGAAGCACTGACAGTATGTTTTTCCATATTGAATCCTCCATTCAGAGATAATTTAAAGTTAAGAAAATCTGGAATCCCGGAAATATTTTACTGCCTGGATTCTGCATAGATTTAGCATTTCACAAAAAAAGGAAAATATACCGGATTATGACAAAAGTTATTAAGAAACTTAAGATTTTTTTAGCATGGGAAAAAGATTTTGCTATCTTGCGGAAAAGAGGGTATACTGTACATAATTATAAGTAATATATAAATCCCTAAAGGGATGAAGGAGGACACACTTATGAGTGAATATATGATCATGACAGACAGCACAGTGGATTTACCGAAGGAATACCTGACCGAGGAGCTTGGGGTTCCATATATTCCTCTTACTTATCTGATCGATGGACAGTCTTATGAGGATATGATTGGACTTACCGGGGAAGAATTTTTTGCAAAAGTCAGGGCAGGGTCGATGCCGACAACTTCTCAGATCAATCCGGAGCAGGCAAGAGAGGCATTGGAGCCATATCTGAAGGAAGGAAAAGATATTTTATATATTGCTTTTTCGTCAGGACTTAGCGGAACTTATAACAGTATCCGGATGGCAGCAGAAGAATTGCAGGAAGAGTATCCGGAGCGGAAATTGATCGTAATTGATTCGCTCTGCGCATGCCTGGGTGAAGGACTTCTTGTGTACAAAGCTGTTCAGTTAAAGCGTGCAGGAAAGAGTCTGGAAGAAGTGGCAGCTTGGGTGGAGGAGAACAAGCTTCACATCATGCACAACGTTACGATTGATGATTTATTCCATTTACATAGAGGTGGAAGAGTATCAAAGGCTTCTGCGATCGTTGGAACGATGATCCAGATCAAGCCGATCATCCACATGGACGATCACGGCGAATTGAAGGTTATCGGAAAAGAGCGTGGAAGGAAAAAAGCACTGACGCATATCGTGGATATGGCAGTGAAGCAGTCCGAAGGTTGGGATAATGATATTGTGATGATCACACACGGTGACTGCAAAGAAGATGCGGAATTTGTGGCAAGACAGGTGGAGAAGAAGATGGGAGTCCACAATATTCTGATTAACTGCATTGGAACGGTGATTGGGTCACATACAGGTCCGGGGGTTGTGGCTGTGTTCTGTATGGGGAATAAGAGATAAGATTTGACTCATTAAAGGAGAAAAAATTGCAAAAGGATAAAAAAGTAGAATTACAAAAGATATTCTATGATGTAAAGTTAAATCCAGATACTGAGGAAAAACTTCGAGATGGTTTATTTAACATGGAAACTATTCGATTTGGAAAAATCCCAGAAATAATGATAAAAAAGATGTTTAGCTATCAAGAACCATCAGGAACAACAGAATATGATTTAGTAGGGAAAGATGACAATGGGATAGAAGAGCATATAGAGGTTAAATTTTCGTGTGTAAGAGAAAAAGAAAAAACGGAAATCAATGATGAAAATGCTTTGCAAGTATGTATAGATAATTCGGAGATGATAACAAATAGGAAAATAAGTGTAGCAGAATATGAATTAAAGGAATTTGATTGTAATATACAGCAAGTAAAACCAGAACATTTTTCTAAGTTATATTATGGCTTGTTTTTTGAGGATCAAATTGCGCTTTTTATGATTACATCACAGGATTTGAAAAAATTTTTTGTGACAAAACGTTTTAAAGAGTATGAAAATAAGTTAATGAAAATTAATAAAACGCTAAAGGAGATTAAGACTAGACTGGAAAGTGATAAAGATAAAGATATTCTGTACATAAAAAGAAGGTTGGAGGGAAAAATTAAAGAAAGCATACCTGAGTTATTAATACAACTAAGAGAAGCGTTAGAAAAAATTAATAGTGAACAAGATGAGGAGCCTGATGAGGCGAAGAAAATAATTGAAAAAAATAGTTTGTTAGATGATATAACAGGAACAATAGTATTTATTGAAGATAAAGATAATGATTTGAATTTGCGTTATAAAAAGGTTTTGGAAATGTATGAAAAAGGAATGTCAGTAATTGAACAAAAAAGATTTCCAAATCTTTCAACAAAGCAGCATCGAGGAAATAATGGAGAGGGACAATTTCATATTACTAATATGAATATAAAGTGGCACTTGAACAGTGACTACTTCCTCGGTTGGTTATCATACAGAGAATTGTATGATATTTTAGAGAATAAGTAGTGAAAAATTCAAAAATGTTACGATTGAAGAACAGAATTTAGCAAAGTGTCTAAACCAAAAGCCAATGGTAGTTTTGTACTTATCATTGGCTTTTCTTGAGGATTAGAACAGAAATTTGTTTTCTCCATCTACTGCATGCTTAATGATATCCTGCTCTTTAGAGGTAAGATTAAATAATTTAAAAATCAATTGGTCAAGTTGCTCGTAGGCAATTTGTGCTCCCTCAGGAGGCAGTCCGTTAATTAGTGGTTCGACAGCTTGGATGATACTGTTTTGCATGCCGGCATTAACATCCGGAATCGGAATATTTTCAATATGAGAACGCAATACCTTCACGGAGTGAAACTCCATTTTGTAAATAAACTGTGCAATTCTGGAATTAAGGATGGCAAGAATATATTTTATATGCAGTCCTTCAAGCTTGGGGATGACCACGTTGCAGCTATTCAAAGAAAGTGTTTGTTTATCATCATAAGCAAAGACAAGCTGGCTGCTGATAAAACGATACAAAAGCTTTTCTGGCGCACGGTACATTTCTATAGGTGCTACCTGCTGAAAATTCTGTGGGTTAAACACGATATAGTTTGAGTTCGGATTAGTATGGTACTTAAAGATATCGGAGCCTTTTAAAATAACTTCGTTATCTTTGTTTTTCACGGAAGAAATATATTTTTTATTATTTCCGGTTACGATTCCTAAAGCAAAATCGGCGTTTCCGGCAAGGAATTTTGTTTTAGGAATATGCCGAATTTTTTCAAGCAGCTGATATTCAGCATCCGTTGTATGAAAGCTGAAATATTCGGCTGAAATTTTACGGTTTGTCAGAATGGTTGTACAGTGACTACAGTCGGATACTTCCATTCCGACTGTCGAAAGTGGCTTTCCGGTGTGAATGAGCTGCAATATAATGCAGGGACACTGAACCTTATCAAAGGCATTTCCCAAAAAATTAAGATATCGGATGGAATTACTTTCCATAATGGCAGTACGGACTGGTGTATGTGCCTTTACATTAAGTATTGCCTCTGGAAGAATAAAAGAGAGTTGTCCGTTTATGGACAAATTACGTAGTGCTTTTTCAATAAACAAATCATAAGACTCTATATTTTTCCCGGAAGCAGTCCGATAGTTTTTGCGAAGCTTTTCCTTTTCCGACTCGGAAAATTCATATCCCCATGGCGGATTGCCGATGATATACTGATAAGAAGCTTTTAAATCAGATGCAAGATAATCGGCTTCGGTTATATGCTCGTACAGATTTTTGATAGAGAGAATGTCATATTTTAAAACCATGTTCAACCGGGTGATTTTTACACTGATTGTATCGGTGTCATTGCCATAAATCTGGTCAAAACGAACATGTGCTGGAAGCTGCAATAAAAAATTTCCAGTTCCACAGCAGGGATCCAGAATTCTGGCATCTGATGCAATATCCAGCTTCTCAATCAGCTTTTTGACGATTTTGGTAGGCGTATAGTAGGAGCCGGTTGCCTTGCGGCTGCCGATATTTTTACAGGAAATGTAAATGAGACCAAGAATATCTTCAGCAGGTTCGTATACATAATCAAAATCAAAAAGCGGAGAATATTTTTCACAGAAAAGCAGAGCATGCTCGGAATCTGCAATCAAAGCATAGATCAGTTCGTCGTATAGAGACAGGGTGATTTCTTTTTTTAAAAATCTGCTCAGCAACGCTTTTTCATGCTTGAAAGAAAGATCATATTTTTGGGCGAGCAAATGCAGGGCACAGTCAGCAATGAAATATTGAATCACATCCGATGAAAGAGCAATGGATTCATTGGTTACAATTCGGAGAATCTGCTGCAGTGGTTCGATATTCTGACAATTTTCAGAAACATAGGCGCTGTAAAGAGAATTTCCACAGACAAATTTCTTGTTACGTCTGCTTTTCAGTGATTGATTTTTGCCTGATTGCAGTTCGGCTTTCAACTTTTCGGTATATTGTTTTGTAAAATAAGGCTTTCTTTTATCCGTATATTCAGGAATAAGTTTGCCAAGCTTGATCCAGTTGCGCCCGGTTGCGGTCGAAATGGAAAGTATATCACATAATTCTTTTAAAGAGAGATAATCGGAATCTTTCGGGGAATTCGTCATTCGCTCATCGGAAGGTTTGATGGCCGTGGCAGGGATCAACCAGATGCCGCTGACCATTTTGCAACCCTCAATCCGGTTGGTTTCGCAGAGTTTTTGTATGCGGCGTTCAGATAAATGGAATTTCTTCGAAGTTTCTTTTACAGAAATATAATCCATAGTCGTGCAGACTCCTTTTTTCGTATAATAATGATGTGAGTGTCAAAAGTAAATTTTGCCGCTCACTGGTGTAATCGGATTGCTCCATTGCGAAGCGATTCCTGCAATCCTCGAACACCTCAAACTCCCATAAAATGGCGTGTTCATATCATTTTATTTCGTTTTCAGTGTTCGGCGTGTCAATAAGTATCATATAATAAATATTATATACGGCGATACGAATGAAAGCAATATTAATTTAAAAGGATTCAAATTTGGACTGGACGATTGTTTGACTCATGCTGATTATTGGAAGGTGAATTGATGTAATGTCAAGAGATTTTTGAGTTACAGGTAAAAAAAGGAAAATTCCTTTTCTGATAAGAAATTTTCCTAAGTAAATGACATTAACTGTGAATAGTAACTAGTTTCGCTCTCATAATAAATTCTCCTTGAAATTTATTTGACAGTATGATTTATCCTGCTTATAATTATATACAAGCAATTTTTAAATTCAAGTACTAACAAAAAAGACAGGTACTATCTAAGGAGAAAGTGTTATGATAAAGAACTATATCGAAAATGCAAATTTTGAAGATACAGGCTTTGCCTATACATTGTCCCTGATTTCCGGCAAACATAAGATGGTTATTCTATACTGTCTGATGGAGTTTGAAACGGTACGGTTCAATGAATTAAAACGGTATCTGAAAACTATTTCCGACAAAACGCTCAGTACCAATCTCAAAGAGCTGGAGAAAGACCGCCTGATTATCAGGACGGAATATCCGCAGATCCCGCCGAAGGTGGAGTACAGCCTTTCAGAAAGAGGGAAGTCATTGATGACTGTACTGGATCAACTTTGCATTTGGGGAGAAGAGAACAGATTGGTGAAATGATCAGTTCTTATTTTTTATGTGAAAAGAAGGTGTTATTATGTGGATGATATTTGCTGTCTTATCAGCGGTATTTGCTGCGTTAACCTCAATTCTTGCCAAGATAGGTATAGAAGGAGTGAATTCCAACCTGGCAACTGCAATCCGAACCATTGTTGTAGTAATCATGGCATGGGGCATGGTCTTTCTTACTCATGCGCAGAATGGACTGGCAGAAATCAGTAAGAAAAGCTGGATTTTTTTAATCTTATCTGGATTAGCAACAGGAGCTTCGTGGCTGTGCTATTATAAAGCTTTACAAATGGGGGATGCATCAAAGGTTGTACCAATAGATAAACTGAGTGTGGTAATCACACTTATATTGGCATTTGTGTTTTTACATGAACAGTTTACTGCAAAATCAATCATTGGCTGTATTTTGATAGGAGCAGGTACATTGATAATGGTGTTATAAATTTTTAATTAAATCGGAAAGATTTGGTGAAATAAAAAGAGTATGTAATTCGATGGTTGGAGGGGATATATGAACATTGTAATTATTAACGGAAGTGCCAGAAAAGGAAACACGCTGACCACAATTGATGCATTTATAAAAGGGGCATCAGAAAAGCTTGATGATCCAGACGCAACTGCGTTGCAGATTAGTAATATGGTCAGAGATGCGATCAAACCGGATATTACAATGTTTTTACATTATGAAACATTGGAAGAGAATGGGAAAAAGATAGTTGCTGTGGATATTCAACGGGGAACGGATCGTCCTTATTATATTGCAAAAAAAGGAATGCGACCAGAAGGTGTTTATGTCAGACAGGGGTATTCAGCTGTTCCTGCTACAGATGCAGCAATCCGGCAGATGATTAAAGAAACAGATGGAGATCGTTTTGAAGCTATGCGTAGCATGAATCAGGAACTGACTTTTGAGACAATGGAGAAAGAATTTCAACTTCGCAAGGTTGAGTTTGGAATGCAGCAGATGCGAACGCTGAAATTGATTGACCAGGATGGACTCTACAGTAATTTAGCAATGCTTTTATCGGATCAGTGTGTACACACGATCAAAGTAGCTGTTTTTCAGGGAAAAGATCAGACCGTATTTAAAGATCGGAGAGAGTTTGCAGGGGCATTGATGAAACAAATGAATGATGTCTATGATTATATTGATTTTCACAATCAGACACATGCAACGATTGAAAAGCTACTGCGGATTGATGTCAGAGATTATCCTGAAATTGCTGTCAGAGAAGCCTTATTAAACTTACTGGTTCATCGGGATTATGCTTTTAGCGCCAGCGCATTGATCAGTATTTATGAAGACCGGATGGAATTTATATCAATCGGAGGATTGATGCCTGGAATTGAGCTGGAGGATGTGATGGCAGGTATTTCTATATGCAGAAATCCGGATCTTGCAAATGTCTTTTACCGGTTGCATTTAATCGAAGCATATGGTACTGGAATCAGTAAGATTATAGGGGCTTACGCTGATGTGGCAGAAAAACCTGTTATTGAGACGACGAGAAATACATTTAAAATTATTTTGCCTAATATCAATGCAATGCGTGAAAAAGTAAGGATATCGGAGCCAGAAGCGAAAGAAGAAAATCCGGAAACAAATAAAGAGGATACATAGGAGCTGAGCAGTGAAGAAGAGCAGGTTCTGGAATATGCTGGAAAGCATGAAGATTTTACAAAAAATGATGTAGTGAGCCTTCTTAAAGTAAGTGCATCAACTGCAGCCAGAGTAATAAGAGGGCTTGTAGAAAGAAATTTTCTGAAACGAAATGGAAAAGCGAGAAATACTTATTATACGTTTCAAAAATAATATATGGAAATCATAAGAGAATCTATGAGGGTGGGAAACCTTGTGGATTCTTTTTTTAACGGAAAATTTCGAAGAAACATCCTGTTGAAAAGGTACTGCATGTTAGGAATGCACACACTTTTTGGGAGTACAAAATATAGAGTTTTACAATGCAAACTCTAAATGAGAAAAATTTCCCTTGCAATATACCCCAATGGGGTATATAATAGCCATCGTAGAGAGAAAAAATAAGAGGTGAGACGCATGGAAGAAAAGAAAGAATGTTGTCACTGTCATAAGACGAAAGAGCGTTCTGAAAAGGAATACAAGGACATGATCAACCGTCTGAGCCGGATCGAAGGGCAGGTCAGAGGTGTGAAGCGCATGGTAGAAGAAGATGCGTACTGTCCGGATATTCTGATTCAGGTGTCGGCAATCAATGCGGCGCTCAATAGTTTCAATAAAGTCCTTCTGGTGAATCATATCCGTACCTGTGTGGCAGAGGATATCCGCGAGGGAAAAGATGAGACGATCGATGAGCTGGTTGTAACGCTTCAGAAACTGATGAAATAACAGGATTGTTATAGATTTTCAGGTGAAAAGCGCAGGAAAATTTTTACAATATAAAAATGGCAGATAAAGCCAAAAAGTGAGGTGGATTTTTGTGGAACAATATACAGTAACAGGAATGAGCTGTGCGGCGTGCAGCAGCAGAGTGGAAAAGGCAGTATCGAAGGTATCGGGAGTTACCAGCTGTTCGGTCAGTCTTCTGACGAATTCCATGGGAGTAGAAGGAACCGCATCCCAGTCGGAGATCATTGCGGCTGTTGAGGCAGCAGGATACGGTGCTTCGGTAAAAGGAGCAGATGCAGGAGCCAAAAAGGGCGCAGCAATGGATGAGGATGCCCTGAAAGACAGGGAGACACCGATTATGAAGCGTCGTCTGATCGCATCACTGTGTTTTCTGATTCCACTGATGTACATTTCCATGGGTCATATGATGTGGAACTGGCCACTGCCGGGATTTCTGGCTGACAATCATGTAGCAATGGGACTGATCCAGCTGTTATTTACCGGAATTATCATGGTGATCAACCAGAAGTTCTTCATCAATGGATTTAAGGGACTCCTTCATGGTGCACCGAACATGGATACCCTGGTTGCACTGGGATCAGGGGCATCCTTTGCATACAGTACCTATGCATTGTTTGCAATGACAGATGCACAGATGAAGATGGATATGGAAGGCGTCATGTCTTATATGCATGAGTTCTATTTTGAATCAGCAGCCATGATCCTGACGCTTATCACAGTCGGAAAGATGCTGGAAGCGCATTCCAAAGGAAAGACAACCGATGCATTAAAGAGTCTGATGAAGCTGGCTCCGAAGACAGCTGTTGTCCTGAAAAATAGTGTGGAGACAGAGGTTTCCATTGACCAGGTGAAAAAAGGCGATATCTTTGTAGTAAGACCGGGTGAAAATATACCGGTAGATGGTATTGTACTGGAAGGAACCAGTGCGGTAAATGAAGCGGCACTTACCGGAGAGAGTATCCCGGTTGACAAAGCAGAAGGGGACAAGGTATCGGCAGCAACCATGAACCAGTCCGGTTTCCTGAAATGCGAGGCAACCAGAGTTGGAGAAGATACCACACTTTCACAGATCATTCAGATGGTCAGTGATGCGGCGGCAACCAAAGCACCGATCGCAAAGATCGCAGATCGTGTATCTGGTATATTTGTGCCGGCGGTTATTACGATTGCAGTGATAACAATTATTGTATGGCTGATCGCAGGTCAGAGTGTAGGATTTGCACTGGCAAGAGGAATTTCCGTACTTGTTATCAGCTGCCCTTGTGCACTGGGGCTTGCGACACCGGTTGCCATTATGGTTGGTAACGGAATGGGCGCAAAGAACGGAATCATGTTCAAGACGGCGGTATCTCTGGAAGAGACCGGTAAAATGCAGATCGTAGCTTTGGACAAGACCGGAACCATCACAAGCGGGGAACCGAAAGTAACGGATACCGGCAGAGGGTATCTCGGAGGAAGAACTTTTGGGATTTGCTTATGCACTGGAAAGAAAGAGCGAGCACCCACTGGCACATGCAATTTTGCAGGAAGCCCAAGAGCGCAGACTGGATGCGGAGGAAGTAGAAGACTTCCAGGCAGTACCTGGAAACGGACTTTCCGCAGTTCTTGCAGGAAAGACGATTTATGGTGGAAATAAGAAATTTATCCAGACAAAGACTTCTGTGGATGCAGGAACGCTGAAAAAGGCAGAAGATCTGGCGGCAGAAGGAAAGACGCCGTTGTTCTTTGCGAAAGAAGATCAGCTGATCGGAATCATTGCGGTAGCAGACGTCATCAAAGAGGACAGTCCAAAGGCAGTCAAAGAACTGCAGAATATGGGAATCCATGTGGTAATGCTGACCGGTGACAATGAGAGAACCGCAAAAGCGATCGGACGTCAGGCGGGTGTAGATGAAGTCATCGCAGACGTTCTTCCAGACGGAAAAGAAGCCGTTATCCGGAAATTAAAGAAAAAAGGAAAAGTTGCCATGGTTGGTGACGGAATCAATGACGCGCCGGCACTTACCAGAGCCGATATGGGAATTGCGATTGGTGCAGGAACCGATATCGCGATCGATGCAGCAGACGTTGTTCTGATGAAAAGCCGTTTAAGTGATGTACCGGCAGCCATCCGTATGAGTAAAGCAACTTTAAGAAATATCCATGAGAACCTGTTCTGGGCATTTTTCTACAATGTGATCGGAATCCCGCTTGCAGCAGGTATCTGGTATCCAATCTTCGGATGGAAATTAAATCCGATGTTTGGCGCAGCAGCTATGAGTCTTTCAAGCTTCTGTGTCGTAACCAATGCACTTCGTCTGAACTGGTTTAAAATGTATGATGCCAGCAAAGATAAGAAGATAAAGTCAAAAGTCAAAGAAATAGAGGAGGAAAAGACAATGACAAAAACAATGAAAATCGAAGGTATGATGTGTGGACACTGTGAGGCAACCGTAAAGAAAACTCTGGAAGCAATCGAAGGAGTAGAGGCGGCAGAAGTAAGCCATGAAAATGGAACAGCGGTAGTAACACTTGCGGCAGAAGTAGCTGATGAGGTACTGAAAAAAGCTGTTGAAGACAAAGATTACAAGGTGACAGGGATTGAGTAGGTTTAAGTCTGAAAAATAAAGATTGTTAGAAATTACAATACTATAAAGAAGAAAAACATGGAGAAAACCATTATTTTGATTGATTTATTATGAAAAAAACAATCAAAATAATGGTTCATAAAAAAATAAAAAAAGTGTTGACACCATATAAAATCTGTGGTAAATTATAAATTGCGTAAAGCGAACAACAAAGAAGAGTATCCACTCTCACCTTAGCGCAATCGGGCGACTAACGGTTTGATATTGAATTTATAATACCGGATATAAGTATTGTATGCAATAGATAGTGGATAGTCTGTAGCTATTCACTATTTTTTATTTATTGGAGGTGCACAACAATTAGCGATTTAATGATTAACGAACAAATCCGCGACAGAGAGGTACGCGTGGTTAGCGAGAGTGGGGAACAGTTAGGAATAATGTCAGCAAGAGAGGCTATGAAGCTGGCACAGGAAGCGGAACTGGATCTGGTTAAAATCGCTCCGACAGCGAAACCGCCGGTTTGTAAGATTATCGATTATGGTAAGTACAGATACGAACAGGCAAGAAAAGAAAAAGAAGCAAAGAAAAAACAGAGAACTGTCGAGGTTAAGGAAGTGCGTCTTTCACCAAATATTGACACCAACGACCTGAACACGAAGATGAATAATGCTAGAAAATTTATCTCAAAAGGAAATAAAGTAAAGGTTACACTTCGTTTCCGTGGTAGAGAGATGGCTCATATGCAGCAGAGTAAACATATTCTTGACGATTTTGCTGAGAAGATGAAAGATGTTGCTGTCATTGAAAAGCCGGCAAAACTTGAAGGCAGAAGCCTGAGCATGGTTTTAACTGAAAAACGTTAAAAATAAATTATCTATATTAAGGAGGAAAACATCATGCCAAAAATTAAAACAAATAGAGCTGCTGCAAAGCGCTTCAAAACAACAGCTACAGGTAAACTTAAAAGAAACAAAGCTTACAAGAGCCATATCTTAACAAAGAAGTCTACTAAGAGAAAAAGAAATCTTAGACAGTCAACTATCACAGATTCTACAAATGTAAAGAACATGAAGAAAGTTTTACCATATCTCTAAGATTTGGCAGGAAAGATAGAAGGAGGATTAAGTAATGGCAAGAATTAAAGGCGGAATGAACGCTAAGAAGAAACACAATAGAACTTTAAAACTGGCTAAAGGATACAGAGGAGCTCGCTCTAAACAGTACAGAGTTGCAAAACAGTCTGTAATGAGAGCCCTTACATCAGCATACGCAGGAAGAAAGCAGAAAAAACGTCAGATGCGTCAGCTTTGGATCGCTCGTATCAACGCAGCTGCAAGAATGAATGGTCTTTCTTACAGCAAGCTTATGCACGGACTTAAAGTTGCCGGTGTAGATATGAACAGAAAGATGCTCGCTGAAATGGCAGTTAATGATGCAGCTGGATTCGCAGCTGTAGCTGAAGTTGCTAAAAAGGCACTTGCATAATTAAATCAGACGATTTCGTATAGAGTTTGAGAGAAGAGGGAAAACCTTGTGGAGAGAATCCGCAAGGTTTTTTTACGTGGATTGTTGTTATAACAACAGAATAGAATGCGGTTGTAAGCTAAAATAAGTTGGTAAAGTTAAAGGAATACAAATTTTTCGAATAGGAGGATATAAAGGAATATGATTCGTAGAATTATTCAGATAGATGAGGAGAAGTGTAACGGGTGTGGAGCTTGTGCAAAGGCCTGCCATGAGGGGGCTATTTCTATGGTAAATGGGAAAGCAAAGCTGATGAGAGATGATTATTGCGACGGGCTGGGAGACTGTTTGCCGAATTGTCCGGTGGATGCCATTCATTTTGTAGAGCGTGAGGCGGCGGCTTATGATGCGGAGGCTGTGAAGCAGAATATGCTTAAAAAGCAGCAGGAAGAGGCCACAAAGCAGAATGCGGGAGAAGGACCGAAAGCACCGGTAAAACCATTTGCAGGGGGATGTCCTGGAACCCGCATGCGTATGATGAACAGAGAGGAGAGTATGCAGAATGCAGAGAGCGAAGAGGAAGGAAGGGAGACGGCGAAAAGTGTGAATAAGAGTATGCTTGCCCAGTGGCCGGTACAGATTAAGCTTGCACCGGTGAATGCACCATATTTTGACGAGGCGAAGCTTCTGGTCGCTGCAGACTGCAGTGCCTATGCTTATGGAGATTTTCACAATCGTTTTATCAAAGGGCATGTGACTTTGATTGGATGTCCAAAGCTGGATAATGTGGATTATTCGGAGAAGCTTACGGAGATTATTAAGAACAATAATATTAAGAGTGTGACGATTGTGCGGATGGAAGTACCTTGTTGTGGAGGACTTGAGCTGGCGGCTAAGAAAGCGCTTCAGGAAAGCGGTAAATTTATTCCGTGGCAGGTCGTGACCTTATCGCTTGACGGACAGATCCTTGATGAATAATATCAGTAAAGTAATTTCATTACGGAAAACAGCATATGAAATATGTTGCGGTAAATCTGTAGAGTCTGCAAAAGGGCAAAGAAAAAGGCTGAAAAGTTATAAACTTTTCGGCCTTTTCTGACGCATTTACTAATGTGTTCGTACATATTCTTTGATTGCGTTAAAGCTTTCTCTGCTGATCACGTGCTCCATCTGGCAGGCATCATCTGTAGCGATTTCTTCTGGGACACCGAGTTCGATCAGCCATTTTGAAATAAATTCATGCCGTTCATAGATCATGTTCGCGATCTCTTTTCCTGAATCGGTAAGATAGATAAAACCTGCATCTGTTACGGTAATATGATTCTCCTGACGAAGTTTCTTCATGGCGATGCTGACGCTTGATTTTTTGAAACCAAGTTCGTTGGCAATATCTACGGAACGTACGACAGGTAATTTTTTACTTAACATCAATATTGCTTCAAGATAATTTTCGGAAGATTCATTTTTAGCCATTTATTCCGGTCACCTCACTATTTATTCTTATATCTAATAGGATACCATGGATTGTATTTTTTTTCAAATAATATTGTTCTGTAAATGCTCTTTTTGTGCAAAAAGTAGAAGGTATAACTATTAGAAGTAAGTTATAAAGGGCGAAAATGAGTAACAGAAAACAATGGTTTAATAAAACTTAAAAAAACGCTTGACAACACACAAATGTTAGCATATACTAACTAATGAACAAAAGTTGGTAATGAAAAAAATTATCATTCAAAATTCCAAATACGCAAAAGAACAGGAGGTAGGGATTATGCCTTTAACGATGGCGAATATTGGTGAAGTAAATGAGATCAAGAGAATTGGTGGAAATGAAGAAACAAGGCGATTCCTTGCGAATCTCGGATTTGTAGCAGGTGCAGAAATTACAGTTGTTTCTGCAATCGGTGGTAATGTGATCGTGAACATCAAGGATTCACGTGTTGCGGTTAATTCTGATATGGCGCGGCATATCATGATCTAGCCTCTGGCTGGTCGATGGGTCCGCTGCATATATATTCTGTATTACGAAGCTTAAAGGAAAGGAGATACGACAATGACTTTAGGTGATGCAAAGGTTGGAAGCACTGTTGTTGTGACCAAGATTGAAGGAGACGGAGCTTACAAACGCCGTATTATGGACATGGGCATAACAAAAGGAAGCGAGCTGTACATCAGAAAAGTTGCGCCTCTCGGTGATCCTGTTGAGATTACTGTAAGAGGATATGAACTTACAGTAAGAAAAGATGATGCACAGTGTGTGCAGGTAAAATAGCATATACATAATTATGCATGAGAGTAGTACAACAAGGAGGTAAAAAGGAATGGCAATTAAAATTGCACTTGCCGGAAACCCGAACTGCGGTAAAACTACCATGTTTAACGCACTCACAGGAGCCAACCAGTATGTTGGTAACTGGCCAGGGGTTACTGTAGAGAAAAAAGAGGGTAAATTAAAAAGTAAAAAGACAAAGGAAGAAGTTATCGTAACTGACCTTCCGGGTATCTATTCAATGTCTCCATATACACTGGAAGAGGTTGTCAGTCGTGATTATGTGCTGAAAGAAAATCCGGATGTGATCATTGATCTGGTGGATGCAACCAATATTGAACGTAACCTGTATCTGACAACTCAGCTGATCGAGACAGGTGTTCCGGTTGTTATTGCGCTGAACATGGCAGATCTTCTTGCGAAGAGAGGAATCAAGATCGATGTGAAGAGACTTTCAATGTTACTTGACTGTCCGATCATCGAGACATCTGCGCTGAAAGGTGAAGGACTTGACAAACTGATTGATGAAGCAGTAAAAGTTGCTAAGAAGTCAGAAATCGATCTTCCGAAAGATATTTTCTCGGCAGAACTGGAAGGTGCTGTGGCAGAAGTTAAGAGTGTTCTTCCGGATTCTGTTTCAGAAGAGAAGAAGAGATGGTACGCTGTTAAATTCCTTGAGAACGACAGCAAGGTAGTAGAGAGCATGAAGCTTTCCAGTGCGGCAGCCCAGACGGTAGAAGCACAGAGAAAAGCTCTTGAAAAGAAACATGACGATGATATGGAAAGCATTGTAACAGACGAACGTTACAAATTCATCCAGAAGATTGTTTCAACAACTGTTCAGAAGGGAAAAGAAAAGCTTACAACTTCTGACAAGATCGACCGTATCGTTACGAACCGGTTCCTCGGAATCCCGATCTTTATGCTGGTAATGTGGATCGTATATTATGTTTCTGTAACGACAGTCGGTACCTTTGTAACAGATTGGACAAATGATGTATTTGTAGTAGCAATTCAGGATGCAGCAACAAGCGCACTTTCAGCAATCGGTGCCGGTGACATGGTTATGGGACTTGTTGTTGATGGTATCATCGGTGGTCTTGGAGCCGTTCTTGGTTTCGTTCCACAGATGGCAATTCTGTTCCTTTTCTTGTCTATCCTTGAAGACTGTGGATACATGGTTCGTATCGCATTTGTCATGGACCGTGTGTTCAGACATTTCGGACTTTCGGGAAAGAGCTTTATCCCGCTTCTGATTTCATCAGGCTGCGGTATTCCTGGAATCATGGCTTCTAAGACTATTGAACAGGACAATGACAGACGTCTTACAATTATGACAGCAACTTTTATCCCGTGTGGAGCTAAGCTTCCGGTTATCGCTCTGATGGGTGGTGTTATTTCCGGTGAAGTAGCAGGATATCAGGAAAGTTCATTTATCGCACCGCTTATGTATTTCATTGGAATCGTTGCAGTGCTTGTGGCTGCGATCATCCTGAAGAAGACAAAACCGTTCTCAGGAAAACCGGCACCGTTCGTAATGGAACTTCCACAGTACCATATTCCACAGGCTAAGACAGTTCTCCTTCATGTATGGGAAAGACTGAAAGGCTTCATCATCAAAGCCGGAACAATCCTGTTCCTTGCCTGCGTCGTAATGTGGTTCCTTGGCGGATTCGGATTTGTAGACGGAAGCTTTGGCATGGTAGAAGACAGCGCAGACAGTCTTATGGCAATGATTGGTGGCGTGATCGCACCGCTCTTTGCACCACTTGGATTTGGCGAGTGGCAGCCGGTAGCAGCTTCTATCTCTGGATTTACAGCAAAAGAAGCAATTGTTTCAACAATGGGTGTACTTGCAAATGTATCTGGTGATACAGAAGATGCAGTCAACGTAGCAGCTGGTGTTGCATCTTGGTTCCCAAGCTCAATTGCAGCATTTACATTCCTGATGTTCAACCTTCTTGATTCTCCTTGCCTTGCAGCAATTGCTACAATGGCACAGCAGATGCAGTCAAGAAAATGGTTCTGGTTCGCAATTCTCTTCCAGAACGTATTCGCTTACATCGTTTGCCTCTGCTTCTATCAGATTGGTTCCTTTGTAACTGGTGGAGCATTCGGTTTCGGAACTGTAGTAGGATTCGTAGTACTTATCGCAATGCTGTTCCTGCTGTTCAGACCAGATCCATACAAAGATCAGAAAGTTTATTCCAAACGTTCTGTACAGGCATAAGAAATTATGAAATAATAAAGGGGCTGGATGCAGTTGATGTGTCCGGCCTCTGTTTTCACTTTATATGAC
>ERZ835541.1901-NODE-1901-length-18647-cov-9.215953_pt1 | contig 18647 bp, 18 predicted proteins | sample MGYA00519945_ERZ835541 | MGnify/ENA primary metagenome ERZ835541 (study PRJEB31850, sample SAMEA3708780) | human gut metagenome | biome: human gut; feature: human-associated habitat; material: faeces | place: China | collected 2014 ...
TCATTTTTTCAGACTTGAGTACCTATAAACCCGACCAGTGGAACATCTACAGTGAAATCAGGCGCAAGCTCGTGGAAGACCATAATATCCCGGAAAAGCAGATAAAGTTCATTCAGGAGGCGAACAGCGACAACGCACGCAAGGAACTGTTCAAGGATATGAACTCCGGGCGCATCCGTTTCCTTTTCGGTTCCACACAGAAACTGGGAACGGGTGTCAACGCGCAGGAACGGGCCGTGGCCATCCATCATCTGGACATACCCTGAAGGCCGTCCGACCTGGAACAGCGCAACGGACGGGCGGTAAGAAAAGGCAATATCATCGCCAAGCAGTACGCCGGCAACAAGGTGGACTGCTATATCTATGCGGTGGAGAAGTCACTGGACAGCTACAAGTTCAACCTGCTGCAAAACAAGCAGGTGTTCATCAACCAGCTCAAAAGCCGCAATCTGGCCGCCCGTACCATTGACGAGGGGGCGATTGACGAAAACGGAGGCGGCAGTTTCAGCGAATACGTGGCCATCCTTTCGGGCAACGACGACCTGCTGGAAAAGGCCAAGCTGGACAAGAAACTGGCGGTCCTCGAAAGTGAGAGGCAGGCATTCTACCGTAACAAGGGAAACGCGAAAGGCAAGCTGAATGAAAGGACTTTGGGAATAGAAAAAAACAACACCTTTATCGGGCGTTTCACCAGGGACTGGGAATATTTCAACAAGGTGATGCCCGCAGATACGGAAACCGGACTCCGTCCCAATCCCCTGAAACTGGACGGTGTGGATTCGGACAATGTGGAGATACTCGGCAACCGGCTTGCCGCAATCAACCGGAATGCCCGGACGGAGGATGACTATATGAAAATCGGAACCCTGTCCGATTTCCGCATCCTTGTCCGTACCGAGAGGATTTGTGACGGGGACACACAGACCTTGCAGAACAAATTCATGGTCGAGGGACTGGACGGTATCAAATATACCTACAACAACGGTTATATAGCCAAAGACCCGAAACTGGCCGTCATGAACTTCATCAATGCGCTGGAACGCATTCCCGCCATGATAGAGAAACGGGAAAAGGAGAACGCAGAGCTGTCGAAGGACATCCCGGTCCTTCAGGAGATTGTGGCGGCTTCATGGCCCAAGGATGCGGAAATCAAGCGGCTGAATGAGGAACTTGCCACGCTGAACCGAAAAATACAGCTTACCATAAAACCGGCAGGCGAGCATGAAAGCGGAACGGATGACGGAACGGAAATAAAAGGAGAGAAAGCGACAGGCGAAAGTGACGATACACCGGACCTGCCACGGAAGGCAAGGCATGTCCCCCCAATGGAAATTGCCGCCCCGTCAAACGGACTGAAAAAAATATCCTAAGTTTGCCGTAAAGAACCGCTTTTCAGGAAATGACAAAGGTATGGCCGGCACCCGGATAAATCCGATCTGCCGGCCATACTCTTATCTGTAATGGGAAGAAGGGCACTCCGTCATTCCTCTTCCTCAAAGGAAAGGCTCTCCACCTGTCTGTTAATAACCTTCCAGTCAATGGAATCCTTCAGATTGATTATATCCACAATCGAATAATGCCTGGTCCCGTTTTCCTCTTCCGCAAAACGCAGCCGTCCGCTCAAACGCTGCTTCTCAATCTCTGCCGGATCGAGGTTTATCAGCTCACAAACCTCATCGGGCAGCATGGAGAGTTCTACACAGTTATCCTCGCAGATATGTTGCAGCACGGCCAACATGTTGAGGGACTTCTTGTAACTTCTCACGAGTGCGGCGAACGAGCCGCTTTCAACCTTAATCATCTTTCTCATAACCTTTTATTTTTAGAGTGTTCTTCTTTTTCCAGCAGTATGGCACGCAGCACGTCCGAACGGCGATAGTAAATCTTCCCCTTGTCACGGTGGAAAGGCAACGAACCGTCATTGCGGCGTCTTAGAAGTGTCCTGTCGGACATTTTGGTAAGCAGGCGCACGCCTTTTGAATCCAGTATCTCGCTGTCGGGCAAGTTATGTATGGCAGGAGCCAGTAACTTTTCAATGTTGGTTACTTTGGCGAGTATGGTACTGAGCATGTGGGTCATCTGCCCACCAGGTGCAGTTCTTCTGTTATTCATAATGACCTTGTTTTTATTGTTTATGGTGCAATATTACGGAGATATTATAAAGCCATTGGTTACTCAACCGTTGAGCAACCGCCAAAAAAAGACAGAAAACGCCAAGCCGGGACAAAAAATAGCCGGGAGGCAGTGTCTACGGCTATTCTATAACAAGTAGGCATCAATAAGTTATGCCTTCAATTATTAATATGTTAATAATCAGACGCAGCTATATACTTTATTGTACCAACGATTGTGTATAATGAATGGTTGAACTTTAATATGCCAATCCGCTAAAACGCAGATTGGCATTATTAAACCACATCAATCATAATTTTTGAGTAAACTCAAAAAAACTGACAATACGAGTTTTGTTTAGCATTCTCATTTTCCATCTCATTGATAAAAAAGGATTAAAGATTTGACTTACAATCTTTTTAACTACACACATTTAAAGGTGTTCAGCATTTAAAAGAGACTTATAGTGCGAACAGCTATTGTTTTTTTAGTTAACTTTGCATTTTAACCTACTGATAGAATAACAAATAAAGCATGAATGATAATGTATTAACATCTTATTCCTTTCTAGCTGCTTTGTCAGAAAACGAAACTGACATATATAAAACCGTTTATTTACCTCTATTTAAAAGGGCAATATCTTCGTATGCAGCAAAGAAATCTTCTAAGGAATCAAATTCAATTCAAGGCACAGATATTGATATACAGAGTATTATCCTTGAAGAATATGGTATTGAGGTTCCAATTCTTATTGTAAGAAAATTAATAAAAGCAGTAGGCACTTCTTTATCAAAGAAAGAACGTAATATATTCAAATTTGATACTTTTGAAGACGGAAAAGCCTTTCAATTTACTAATTATAATTACTTTTCTACAGAAGAAATTTATGATAGAGAAAGACGCAATGCTCAAGCTCTACAACAGGCTTTTGAAGACTATCTTAAATCAGAGAATTTATCAGAAAAAAACATTCCAAGTTTTTCACAATTCATAGATAAGAATAAATGTAATCTAAGTTCTTTCTTTTCAGGAAAAAACTGTTTAATACATGATGTAGAAGGTTCTTTTATGGCTCATGTTAATTTTCTACAGCATATAGAAGGAGGTTATCACTATCTTTATCAAACTGCTGAACGAATCTATTTAGGTTCTGTTATAGCTTCTTTTCTAGAAACGGGAGTGGATTTAGAATCCAAAATAGATGATAATATTATCTATTACTTAGATACTCAAATCGTTTTAGAAGCATTAGATTTACAGAAGGCAGAAGACACATTACCAACTCAAGAATTATTAAAGCTTATAAGAGCAACAGGAGGTAAAATTAGATTACTCGACATTACAATCAACGAAATTCATAAAATAATCGAATTAGCAATAAATAATTATAGTAAGAGCCATCCTACTACTACTGTAAATGAAGCGTGTGTACGAATTGGTAAAAACAAGACTTGGTTGATAAGTATTAATGGGAAATTGGAATCTTTCATTAAAGCAGAACTGCAAGTAGATATTGATGGTATTTTGGAAACAAAAATGAATCTATATTCCAGATCAGAGGACGTTAATTTATTAAAACAGACACGAATACATAAAAGTACTGCAATTCATGATGTAGCTGCCTATTTACATGTTCGAGATCGTCGAGAGGGTAATATTAGATTATTTCAAAAAGCTAAATATTGGTTTGTTACAGCTAACAAGAAGTTAGCTGATTTCAATATTTCACGCAAGACAAATGGGTTTGTTAATGAAACTATTATGCCTGAAGAACTAACTAGCCTGCTATTCCTTAAAAACCCTCAAAAATTGGCTAAAAAGGTATCTCAAATAGGACTTAACGAACTTATTGCACAGACTCTCTCTGAAGAATATGCAAGTAAAGAGCTTATAAATGAAATTGATATTGCTATTAAAGAATCTGCAGATTTGAGTGCCGAAGATTATAACATATTATTTTCTTCTATTGCTTTGCAATCAACTAATAAAATCCAGAAATTACTTGAGGAAATCAGCGATAAAAGAAAGTTTAATGAAAGTATCCATAATTTAATTGAAAAGGAAAGAACTAAACAAGCTAAGTCAAAAGAGGAAAAAATACAAAGACAAAAGCAGTTTGAAGAAGTAAATCATGAGAAACTATCTTTAGAGGAAAAGTTGAAAAACCTAGAAGCTAAGCTATCGCAAGGGGAAAAGGAGCGGAAAGAACAGCAAGAACGCATTAGGAAAATAGAAGAACAACAAGCTGAATCATTATTAAAGAGAAAAAAAGCTCAACGTAGTTTTTGGTTAGCATTAGGCGGACTAATCCTCTCAGCAGTTATTTTTCTAGTTGCTTTATATTATCCAACATTATTTTCTGGAATGAAAGATTTTATAAAAGGCATAGCTTCTCTGGGGGGAGTATGGGGATTAATTAGTTTAATAATTAACATATGTAAACTTTTTCACAAATAGTATGCTTGAGTAAATCGTCTACGATATGCGTGTATAAAGTATAAGAGGGCATACCAGTTTCCCTGTATGCCCTGAGGCTGTAAACTAAACTGTGTCAGCAAAGACTAAAATATTAACTTTGCTAACACAGTTTAGGGGCATTCAGAAAATGCCTCTAAAAAGTAAGATGTCGTATAAAACTGATAAACGATAATCTTTCCATATGCCATTTTATTGTAATTTTACTGAATGTCTCCTGTTTAATTTACAATCTCCCAGCCAGTCATTATACAGTGACCAAAGTATATAGCTACGCTAATAAATTTGTTTACCAAGACAGCCGGAAGCAACCTCCAGCCATTCTTGAAAGAATAGGCATCCAAAGCTCATGCCTGCCAGTATTCATTCCTAACCTCCTCTCCTTACATTACATGGAAAAATGAAAATCCATCTTTATCTGTGACATCTCACGTATCACTGTACGGTCCAGCACACGCGCATAATGACGGGTCATCTGAACATTGGTATGCCCCAGCATCTTAGCAACGCTCTCTATCGAAACACCATTGGCCAGGGCAAAAGTGGCAAAAGTATGACGCGCAACATGGGACAGAACCCACAAAGCAACCATCAGCAAACAAGTAACAATAAAACGTAATACGTTTGAAATGAGCCACTTTTCACTATTCTGCCAAATATTGAAAACGTAAGGAAGTGCGGAATATTGAGCCATTTCAGTTACCAAGTCGTTAGCCGTCTGTTACCGAAGCAATGACAGGTAATGCACGGAAAATGAAATTGTTGGGCAGCCGTTTCTTTTGCGCTGATACGCAATGTTCTGCAAATCAATGAATGCTTATACTCAAAGTAATTTTGTAACCAAAAAAGTGTAAGCGATGAAGATTGAAAAATTCAAGGTGCTGCTCTACCTGAAAAAGAGCGGAACGGACAAGTCGGGCAAAGCCCCGATAATGGGAAGAGTTACGGTAAACCGCACGATGGCGCAGTTCGGTTGCAAACTGTCGTGCAAGCCGGAGTTGTGGAACGCGAGGGAAAGCCGTCTGGACGGCAAGAGCCGTGAGGCGGTGGAAACCAATGCCAAGCTGGACAAGCTGCTGCTTGCCATCAATAACGCATTTGACACGCTGGTGGAACGCGGACAAGACTTTGACGCCACGGCGGTCAAGGAACTGTTCCAAGGCAGCATGGAAACACAGATGACATTGCTTAGAATGACTGACCGTATCTGTGAGGACTTGAAGGCACGTATCGGCATCGACCGTGCCAAAGGAACATATCCCGGCTATTACTACATGAGAATGAGATTGGGCGAGTTCATCCAGTGGCAGTTCAAGACGAAAGACATTGCTTTCGGTCAGCTTACCGAGCAGTTCATCCATGACTACCAGAATTATGTAATGGACGTGAAAGGACTGGCGGTAGATACCGTGCGCCATTATCTCGCCATCTTGAAAAAGGTATGCCGTATCGCCTACAAGGAGGGATACGCAGACAGGTATTTCTTCGCTAATTTCACCCTTCCACAAAAGACAGAAAGTACACCGAGGGCATTAAGCCGTGAGGACTTCGAGAAAATCCGTGACGTGGAGATACCCGCATGGCGCACCACTCACATTCTTGCCCGTGACCTTTTTCTGTTTGCCTGCTATACGGGAACCGCCTATGCCGATGCGGTGAGCGTTACCCGTGAGAATCTTTACACGGACGACGAGGGAAGCCTTTGGTTGAAGTACCGCCGGAAGAAAAACGAGCTTCGGGCAAGCGTCAAACTGCTTCCCGAAGCACTTGCACTGATAGAGAAATATCGTGATGACAGCAGACCGACACTTTTCCCGATGGTTCATCACCCCAACATGAAACGGCACATGAAAGCCCTTGCTGTCCTTGCCGGAGTGAATGGCGGCTTGTGCTATCATCAGGCAAGACACTCATTTGCCTCGCTGATTACGCTGGAAGCCGGAGTACCGATAGAAACCATCAGCCGGATGCTGGGACATTCCGACATAACCACCACGCAAGTGTATGCCCGTGTCACTCCGAAAAAGCTTTTTGAGGATATGGACAAGTATATTGAAGCAACCAAGGACTTGAAACTTGTCCTGTAATCATTAAAATCAGAAACTTAAAACATTACGACCATGCGCAGTACATTTTCCGTATTACCATACATCAACAGGAGTAAAGTAAAGGCAGACGGCACGACCGCCGTCCTTTGCCGCATCACCGTAGACGGCAAGAGTTCCACAATGGCGACAGGCATCTATTGTAGCCCCGAAGACTGGAACAGCAAGACAGGCTCAATCCGTACCGTCCGTGAGAACAACCGCTTGCTGGAGTTCCGCAAGTCCGTCGAATGTGCCTATGAGGATTCATTGAAGAAGCAGAACGTAGTGAGTGCCGAGCTGCTCAAAAATATGCTGGCAAAGAAAGCCGTCATTCCGGTCAAACTGTTACAGATGGGCGAGATGGAACTTGAAAGGCTGCTTGTCCGCTCAAAGGAGATAAATTCCACTTCGACGTACAGAAATTCAAAATACTATCAGAAGTATTTGACGGACTTTCTTGCCTCACAGGGAAAGAGTGATATAAATCTGGCTGAAATCACGGAAGAGTTCGGCAGTTCCTATAAAGCTTTCCTGAAACGCTACAAGAACTTCGGACCGTCACAGACGAACAAGTGCCTGTGCTGGCTGAGCAAGCTGGTGTATCTTGCCGTTGATTATGAGATACTCCGTGCCAACCCGTTGGAAGACATGGAATACGAGAAGAAGCCCACTCCGAGGCATAAGCACATCAGCCGTGCGGAGCTGAAGACCATCCTCGAAACACCGATGCCCGACCCCTTGCAGGAACTTGGGCGGAGGGCGTTCCTGTTCTCGATTTTTACGGGACTGGCATACGTGGACATCATGCTGCTCCATCCGCACCATATTGGTACAACATCGGACGGCAGGCGTTATATCCGTATCAATCGTAAGAAAACCAATGTAGAGGCATTCATTCCCCTTCATCCGATAGCGGAACAGATACTTGAACTTTACAACACAAAAGACGACACCAAGCCTGTATTTCCGCTTCCAAGCCGTGATGAGATGTGGTTTGAAATACACGAGATGGGAGTCGCCATCGGCAGGGAGGAAAACTTGTCCTATCATCAAGCCAGACACTCCTTCGGAACTTTTTTGATTTCGGAGGGTATCCCCATCGAGAGCATAGCCAAGATGATGGGGCACTCCGGCATAAAGACTACCCAACGGTACGCAGAAGTTACGGACAAGAAAATTTCAAAGGACATGGACAATCTTATGGCTGTCAGAAGATTATACGGAACAGGCGAATACAGGGAAAACAAGTTGTTAGCAAAACACTAATGAGTATGGAACGAGGAATCATTACAATCAGTGAAACAGGAGTGGTCGCCATGCCGACCGCTTCTGTTTGGATGACACAGCAGGAAATGTCAGACCTGTTTATGGTATTCTGCTGTGACATCCACAAGGCTATCCGTGATATTTATAAGAATCATGAACTGGTGGAAGAAACAACAATGTGCTACATCAGACAAGAAGATGGAACACGTTACGAGGTGTACAGCCTTGAAATGGTCATGGCTCTTGCGTTCAGACTACGTAGCAGGGAATGTATGGCTTTTAGAGAGTTTGTCATAGAGAGGTTGTATGCCCCCAATAGGAAAAAGCCCCTTCATTTGTTCTTTTCGCTATCCGAAGTCAATCCACGATACAGGTGTTAGTGCCATTCGTATCTATAATGATAATAATGCAAGAAGCCGATGGCTGGGCGGTTTACCTGTCTACATCGGCTTCTTCTCATTTTACGCTTTGCCGAGATTAAGTTTCCGTTCGGTAAGCGTTCCGATAGCCGCCCATCACCAGCCTTTCAATGTCCGATTCCTTGTAGAGAATCTTGCCGCCTAACTGACAGTAAGATACCATTCCGTTGTTGCGGTAGTCCTGCAAGGTACGTCGGCTCACCTTGAGCCATGCCGACACTTCCTTGTCCGTCAGGAAGCGTTCATTACCGAATGAAACCTTACTTTTTTCGTTCATGTTTTCAATGCCGTCAAGCATGGTGTCCAATTGCTCCATGACGCCGACAGCCCATTCATCGTTTGTTATAATCGTTTTGTTCATTTATTACAGTGGATTTAGTGGTACATTAAATTCAATTACATTCAGATGGTCTTTCTCCGACAGGCGGCATCCTTTCGTCTGTCCTCCACAAGCCGTACGATACGCAGCACGTCCTCCGGCTTGTAGAATATCTTATGCCCAATCTGGGAGTAAGCCAGCGTGCCGTTGTCGCGAAGCGTCTGCAAGGTTCTCGGACTGATGCGCAGCTGTTGGCAGACATCCTGATTGTCCATCCAGCGGCTGAGCCGACCTTCCTCCCTCTTGCCGAGGATTTCATTCACCCGGTCGGAGAAGCGGTTGAACTTTCCGACCATTTCTTCAAACACGTCTTTCGAGATAATTACAAATTCATTCATTGTATATACTGTTTTTATTGTTGGTAATCCTGTTTGCCTGCAAAGTAAAGCCAATACCAGCATCGGACAATGGCTTTACTATGACTGGCAGCTTGTGGCGGCAAGTGGTAGGGATTGGCTTAATTCCATATTCCGTAACAGTCTTTCCAGTTGCCGACTGTACAAAGAAAAGCCAACTTCGGCAGATTCCAACCAACCCGCAGCATCGTGGCAGTATTTGGCACCGATGTGGTAGCCTGTGGCGTTTTTCGTTTATATTGTGCTTTCACTAAGATTTCAGCATAAGTGAAGAACATTATGGTATCATTGGATATACAAATTGCCAATCATAACACACTTATTACTCAAATATACAACCTTATAGTTGTGCTCCTCAGGTATTTATATTACCTTTGCATTCAAACAAGATAATCTTTTAATAAATACAATGACAGACAGAATATATAGTGATACCTTAGAAGTCACAAGATGCACAGCTAAGCTTAGGCAGAATAGCAAGGATTGGGTGGAATACTCGCAACAGATTGCTGCTACTATGTCCAAACGAATGGTGGAACTTGGTTTGACACAACGGATGCTTGCTGAAAGGATGAATTGCACCCAACAATATATTTCTAAAGTATTGAAAGGGAAAAAGAATATGTCGTTAGAAACGATATGTAAGATAGAAAACGCATTGGGTATTGAGATTATCAGAAATCTGAACGGAAATAAATAACAAATAAAAGGCGGAGCAAAATATGTCAATACAAAGTGAAGCGGCATTGGAAGCCGGACTTATCGCTACACTTCAGCAAATGGATTATGAGTATGTCCAGATTGCTGAAGAAGATAATCTTCAAGCAAATTTCAAACGGCAGTTGGAGATACACAACCGTAAACAGTTGGCTGAATATGGTCGAACTGAATTTACGGCAGAGGAATTTGAAAAGATTCTTATCTATCTTGAAGGCGGTACACGATTTGAAAAGGCAAAGAAACTACGCGACCTTTATCCGCTTGATACGACAGACGGCAAACGTATTTGGGTGGAATTTCTCAATCGTCAACAATGGTGTCAGAACGAGTTTCAGGTTTCCAATCAAATAACGGTGGAAGGTCGAAAAAAATGTCGCTACGATGTGACTATTCTTATAAATGGTCTGCCATTAGTGCAGATTGAATTGAAACGCCGTGGCGTGGAACTCAAACAGGCGTACAATCAGATACAACGTTATCACAAAACATCTTTTCACGGATTATTTGACTACATTCAGTTGTTCGTTATTTCCAACGGCGTAAATACCCGTTACTTTGCAAATAACCCGAACAGCGGTTATAAATTCACGTTCAACTGGACGGATGCAGCTAATGTACCATTCAATGAATTGGACAAATTTGCTGCCGCATTTCTGGAGAAATGTACGCTTGGTAAAATCATCGGTAAATACATTGTGTTACATGAGGGTGACAAATGCCTGATGGTACTCCGTCCGTATCAATTCTATGCTGTTGAAAAAATATTGGACAAGGTAAAGAACTCCAATGACAACGGTTATATATGGCATACGACCGGAGCTGGAAAGACTTTAACTTCATTCAAGGCTGCACAGCTCGTTTCCGAACTGGACGATGTGGATAAGGTTATGTTTGTGGTTGACCGCCACGACCTTGATACACAAACCCAATCGGAATATGAAGCCTTTGAGCCAGGTGCAGTGGATGGTACAGATAACACGGACGAACTTGTAAAGCGGTTACACAGCAACTCCAAGATAATCATCACTACTATTCAAAAGCTCAATGCTGCCGTCAGTAAGACGTGGTACAGCAACAAGATAGAATCCATACGTCACTCACGTATTGTAATGATATTTGACGAGTGTCACAGAAGTCACTTTGGGGAAAGCCACAAAAGAATAATGAAATTCTTTGATAATGCCCAAGTGTTCGGATTCACGGGTACGCCCATCTTCACGGAAAATGCTGTGGACGGGCATACCACCAAAGAAATATTTGGCAATTGCCTGCACCAATATCTTATCAAGGATGCCATTGCCGATGAAAATGTACTGGGATTCCTTGTAGAATATTATCATGGGAACGAGAATGTAGAAGTGGGTAATGCTAACCGAATGGAGGAAATAGCCAAATTCATCCTTAATAATTTCAATAAGTCAACTTTTGACGGTGAGTTTGACGCCCTGTTTGCCGTGCAGTCTGTGCCGATGCTTATACGTTATTACAAGATATTCAAGTCTCTGAATCCGAAAATACGTATCGGTGCGGTGTTCACATACGCTGCCAACAGTAGCCAAGATGATGAACAGACAGGAATGAATACAGGACAGTATGTCAGTGAAAGTACAGGTGAAGCAGACGAGCTTCAAGCCATCATGGATGACTACAATGAAATGTTTGGCACAGCATATACTACCGAAAATTTCCGAGCCTATTACGATGACATCAATGAACGCATGAAAAAGAAGAAAGCGGACATGAAACCGCTTGATCTCTGCCTTGTCGTTGGTATGTTCCTTACTGGCTTCGATAGCAAGAAGCTAAACACACTCTATGTAGATAAGAATTTGGAGTATCACGGTCTGTTGCAAGCCTTTAGTCGTACAAACCGTATTTTGAACGAGAAAAAGCGGTTTGGCAAGATTATATGTTTCCGTGATTTGAAAAGCAATGTTGATACAGCCATCCGGTTATTCAGCAATTCCAATAATCCGGAAGAAATAGTACGCCCTACGTATGAGGAGGTAAAAAAGGAATACCAACAGTTAGCCACGGACTTCTTACAGAAATACCCGGAGCCAAGCAGCATAGATTTGCTGCAAAGTGAAAAGGATAAAAAGGATTTTGTGCTGGCTTTCCGCGATATTATCCGTAAACACGCAGAAATTCAGATATATGAGGATTACTGTGACGAAGCTGATGACCTTGGCATGACCGAACAGCAGTTTATGGATTTCCGAAGCAAGTACCTTGATATTCACGATACATTTATTCCTTCGGACATGCCTTCACCCTCTCCAAACAATGGCGATGAGACACCAAGTGATGAAAGGTTGGAAGATGTGGATTTTTGTCTTGAACTCCTGCACAGCGACATCATCAATGTGGCTTATATCCTTGAACTGATTGCCAATCTTGACCCATATAGTAACGATTATGTAGAACGGCGCAAGAGTATCATTGATACGATGATTAAGGATGCTGAAATGCGCAACAAGGCAAAACTCATTGACGGTTTCATCCAAAAAAATGTGGATGAGGACAAGGAGAACTTTATGTTGCAACGGCAGAAGGCAGATGGTACAAGTGAACTCGAAGAACGATTGAACAGGTATATCTCAACAGAGCGAGAAAAGGCAGTAAGCTCATTGGCGCAAGATGAGGGGCTTTCTTCTGATGTGCTTGACCATTATCTGAAAGAATATGATTACCTGCAAAAAGAACAGCCTGAAATCATACAAAAGGCATTGAAAGAGAAGCACCTCGGTCTGATAAAGACACGTAAAGCTCTGACACGGATAATGGATAGACTACGTAACATTATCAGAACTTTTAATTGGGATTAAAAAGTATGTTAATCATGAAACTAGGCAAACTGGAACAGATAACAGACCTCCGTTCTGTATGGAAGCATGAGGCTAAAGATTTTACACCTTGGTTGGCTAAAGAAGATAATTTGGAAATTCTTAGTGAGGCTATAGGCATAGACATTGTCGTTGAAGAACAAGAGTCCCATGTCGGGGATTTTAGTGTTGACCTATATGCAACAGAGGAAGGTACTGGGCGACGAATCATAATCGAAAACCAATTGGAAGAAACCAATCATGACCATTTGGGAAAGATTATTACCTATGCTTCAGGAAAGGATGCCGAGGTAATTATTTGGATTGTCAAGAAAGCACGAGACGAACATAAGCAGGCGATAGAATGGCTGAACCAGCATACAGATGATAAGTTCGAATTTTTTCTGATAGAAATAGAATTGTGGAAAATCAATGATTCAGAACCAGCCCCAAAATTCAATATCGTAGAACGTCCCAATAATTGGGCAAAGGCGATGAAGAAAACAGCCGGACTTTCGGAAACAGAAAACTTGAAGTTGGCATTTTGGGAAAAATTCAATGATGAAGCCCCTAAACATTCAGCATTTATAAAGGAATTCAAGTTGCGAAAGCCACAAGCCCAGCATTGGTATGACCTTGGCATGGGGTCATCCGCTTATCATCTTTGCATGACATTAAACACTAAGAATAATTGTCTGTCAGCAGGATTATACGTTAATGAGGATAAAGATATTATTGCTAAATTCAAGGCTAATGAAGAACAGGTAGCCAATAGTTTAGGAATATCATCCCCTAATGAAATCGAGTGGCGTTTGGATGACAATAAAAAAGCCAGTCGTTTCTTGATTCTCCACTCTATGGGAGATATGACAGATAAGAACAATTGGAATAATGGATGTGCATGGCTTTGCGATATGTGCGTGAAAATTAAACAGATTGTAAAAGAAATATTAAAATAAATATGAGCGAAGAATTACAACAAAAACTCCGTGACCAACTTTGGGAGGTAGCCAATAAGTTGCGTGGTAATATGTCAGCCAGTGATTTCATGTATTTCACATTAGGCTTCATTTTCTACAAATACCTGTCTGAAAAGATAGAGGTATACGCCAATAATGCTTTGGTGGATGACGATATATCATTCAAAGACTTGTGGAATATGGAGGATGAAGATGCCGTTGAACTACAAGAGGAACTGAAAAAGCAATGTCTGGAGGGTGTCGGTTACTTCATAGAACCGACTTACTTGTTTTCATCGGTAATAGACAGGATTAAAAGGAAAGAGAATATATTGCCAATACTTGAACGGTCACTGAAACGTATTGAGGATAGTACATTGGGACATGACAGCGAGGAAGATTTCGGCGGTCTGTTCTCTGATATTGACCTCGCTTCACCAAAATTAGGCAAGACGGCAGATGACAAGAATACGCTTGTCAGCAACGTCTTGTTGGCTTTGGACGATATAAAGTTTGGAGTGGAAGCCTCTAATGAGATTGATATTCTTGGCGATGCTTACGAATATATGATTGGGCAATTTGCAGCAGGAGCCGGAAAAAAAGCCGGAGAGTTCTATACTCCGCAAGAAGTCAGTCAGATTTTGGCTGAAATTGTTTTTATTGGTCGCACACGGCTTCGCAATGTGTATGACCCGACTTGCGGTAGTGGCTCATTGCTTCTCCGCGCGGCAAAGGTGGGTCATGCAGTGGACATTTATGGACAAGAGAAGAATCCGACCACTTACAACCTTGCCAGAATGAATATGCTGTTGCACGGCATCAGATTCAATAACTTCAAGATAGAAAACGGTGATACGCTGGAGTGGGACGCATTTGGCGATACGCAGTTTGATGCAGTCGTGGCTAATCCTCCGTTCTCCGCAGAATGGAGTGCAGCTGACAAATACAACAATGATGACCGTTTCAGCAAGGCTGGACGACTTGCACCGAAAAAGACAGCCGACTATGCTTTTATCCTGCACATGATTTACCACTTGAATGAGGGTGGAACAATGGCTTGTGTGGCTCCTCATGGTGTGCTGTTCCGTGGTAATGCCGAAGGTGTAATCCGTCGTTTCCTCATCGAAAAGAAAAACTATATTGATGCCATTATCGGTTTGCCAGCCAATATTTTCTATGGCACAAGCATACCGACTTGTATCCTTGTCTTTAAGAAATGCCGCAAGGAGGATGACAATATTCTGTTCATTGATGCAAGCAAGGAGTTTGAAAAGGTAAAGACTCAAAACAAACTTCGTCCGCAGCATATACAGAAAATTGTCGAAACCTATCGTGACCGCAAGGAAATAGAAAAGTATAGCCATCTTGCCACATTGCAGGAAGTCGCTGACAACGATTATAATCTGAATATTCCCCGATATGTTGATACCTTTGAAGAAGAAGCACCTATCGACATCAAGGCTGTAATGGCAGAAATTAAAGAACTTGAAGCCAAACGTGCCGAATTGGATAAGGAGATAGAGGGGTATTTGAAAGAGTTGGGGCTGGTTGAATAAAAGGAAGTGTAATGGCAAAGCGGTTTGAAATAAGAAACAGTACGGCAGAGTTCCTTATCTTCGCCATTGAAGGTAAGGAAGATGGCATACAAGTGGTGTATCAGAATGAAACTGTCTGGTGTACGCAAAAAGCTATGGCAATCTTATTTGATTGTTCTACCGACAATATAGGTTTACATTTAAAGAACATATATGCCAGTCAGGAGTTGCAGAAAGATGCAACTACCGAGTTTTTCTCGGTAGTTCAAATGGAGGGTGAGCGTCAGGTAAATAGAAAAACGTTGTTTTACAACTTGGATGCCATTATCTCTGTGGGTTATCGTGTAAACAGTATCAGGGCTACACAATTCCGCCAGTGGTGTACCTCTGTCATTCGCCAGTTCTCTATCCGTGGCTATGTGATAGACAAGAAACGTATGGAAAACGGCTCATTTATTGGCGAGGACTATTTCGAGCATTTATTGGCAGAAATCCGTGAAATCCGCCTTAGCGAACGTCGTTTCTATCAAAAACTTACGGATATTTATTCTACAGCCATTGATTACAATCGTGATGCACCTACCACACGGTTATTTTTCAAAAAAGTACAGAACAAAATGCACTATGCAGTACACGGTCAGACAGCCGCAGAACTAATTGTAAATAGAGCCAATGCTGAAAAAGAACACATGGGACTGACTACGTGGGAGAATGCTCCTGACGGGAAAATAGTCAAGACCGATGTAAGTATTGCCAAGAACTATCTGAAAGGTATAGAGTTGGAAGATATGGGACGTTTGGTCAATGCCGTGTTGGATATGGCTGAGCGTATGGCGAAGCGTCATATACCTATGACAATGGAGGACTGGGCAAAACGTATTGACATCATTCTTGAAGCCGGTGGCGATGCAGTCCTTCCAGATGCAGGTAAGGTTACGGCAGAATTCGCCAAGAAATTTGCCGAAACCGAATTTGAGAAATACCGTGTCATTCAAGACCGTTTGTTTAGCTCGGATTTCGACCGTTTTAATGATGGTGACAACTTGTTGCCATTTGATATTAACCCTGATAATGAATAGTGACTATGACAAATAATAACGATAAAAAAGTCCTCAATGTTCCCCCTTCAACAGATAAGGGAAATGCAATCCGTAATGTGCCGCCTTTGAGATTTCCGGAGTTTAGTGGGGAGTGGAAAGAAGAGCAATTAGATAGCATTGCTACTTTGTCAAAAGGGGTTGGGATATCTAAAGAACAACTTTCTGAGGTGGGCGAGCCATGTATCCTATATGGTGAATTATATACTAAGTACAAATCTGAAATCATCAAGCAAATTGAAAGTAAGACTGATATAGACTGTTCAAAACTCAAAAGGAGCAAAGCAAATGATGTAATCATTCCTTGTTCTGGTGAAACCGCCGTTGATATTGCCACTGCACGATGTGTCCCATTTGATAATATTCTATTCGGAGGTGATTTGAATGTCATTAGCTTGCATAAATATGATGGCGCATTTATGAGCTATCAGTTGAATGGTAAGCGTAAATATGATATTGCAAGAGTAGCTCAAGGCGTATCTGTTGTTCATCTATACGGAGATCATTTAAAAGCAATTAAAACCTACAATCCAACTTTACCCGAACAACAAAAAATAGCCAAATTATTATCACTTCTTGACGAGCGCATCGCTACCCAAAACAAAATCATTGAGAAATACGAGTCCTTAATCAAGGGAATTAATTGCAAAATTTTTGCCTTAATACAAGGAAATGAATATAGATTGGGAGATATAGCCACAATTACAAATGGGAACAGTAACGTACAAGATGCCTCAGTAGAATACAGGGTTGGTTTGTATCCTTTCTTTGATAGGTCAGAGGATGTAAAATATTTGCCAACATTTTTGTTTGATAAAGAATCAATCATATATCCAGGTGAGGGGACTGAATTTATGCCTCGATATTATAATGGCAAATTCGCTTTACACCAAAGATGTTACGCAATATGTGATTTTAATGAAGCTGTAAATCCTCAATTCTTATATTTCTTCCTAAAGACGCAGAATTCATACTTCATTAGAAATGCTGTAGGTTCAACAGTACCCTCATTAAGACTTGATACATTCCAAAAGTTGAAAGTGGTAATACCTTCAAAAGAAACACAGTATAGTGTATATTCATTTCTTTCTACTTTAGAACAAAAATTAGATGTAGAGAATAGTATTATGAAAATGCTCTTATGTCAAAAGCGGTATCTACTTCGTCAGATGTTCATATAAACATCTGACAAAGTAAGTATTGCTTCTCTAAATTTAGACTTTTCAGAATATCTTGTTCAGTAGAAAGTTTGTCATCTATTGTTGACAACAATGTTGCATATTTGAGTTGTTCGGAATATAGCGGACAAAATATCTTGGCTTTACCATAATCTTTGAAGTATATATGAGGTATTGCCATTCCTGTTTTATATGGTTCAAAGTTGAAAACCTTCAGTAAATAATAGAGGTATCGAAGCGAGTAACCATTTGGGGCTTGCAATATATTCAAAGTTCCAGTTGCTGAACATTTGCCAGTAACATAAGAAACTGTCCCAACTCCTGAACCATCTTTGATAATATAGACAGCTTCATTCTCTGTGTTATAATTATCAAGGTAGCCAACAATGCCATTTGCACCGTAAACAGGATATGCGCCATGCTCAAAAACATCACTTTCTTGTAGAGTGGAAGAACTACATTCCAAACATTCAGATATGTGCACATTTGGTTTGTTACTGCAAGTTATATTCTGTGCAATTCCCTTGATTAAGGATTGTTTATTTTGTAGGTCTGCGATTATTGAAATGGAATATACTCACAAAACTAAAGGAAATACGCACATAGGCGATTTCATTGAACAGACTTCAAAACGGAATAAAGATAGTGCAATCCAAAATGTTTTATCCGTCAGCAATAGTCAAGGCTTCATCCAGCAGTGTGAACAATTTGAGAACAGGAGCGTTGCAAGTGATGATATATCAAACTATAAAATAGTAGAAAGAAATTGTTTTGCCTTTAACCCAGCAAGAATAAATGTTGGTTCAATTGCTCGTCTTACCACATTTAATAGAGGTATAGTAAGTCCTATGTACATTTGTTTCCGTACAAAGGATAACCTATTCCCCGAATACCTTGATTACTATTTTGAGTCTAAGCAATTCTTCACTGAAATACAAAAGAGATTAGAGGGCAGTGTTAGACAATGCTTATCTTATGAAGGATTGTGCAATATTCCGCTTTGCATTCCAACGGTTGAAGTACAGCAACAAACTGGGAAGCGGCTATCTACATTAGTCCAAGAAATCAAACTGGAGATAGATTTCTTGGAACTATTACAAAAACAGAAAAAGTTTCTATTACACCAAATGTTTATATGAACATCTGCTGCAATAGATATAACTTTTGTTTCTGCATGACATTTAGTATTCTTTCTTCAATCTCGGCTTTTCTTTCAAGCGATGACAGAAAAGTTGAGAT
>ERZ835541.1918-NODE-1918-length-18564-cov-9.572965_pt1 | contig 18564 bp, 18 predicted proteins | sample MGYA00519945_ERZ835541 | MGnify/ENA primary metagenome ERZ835541 (study PRJEB31850, sample SAMEA3708780) | human gut metagenome | biome: human gut; feature: human-associated habitat; material: faeces | place: China | collected 2014 ...
CATGATATCGATATTTTCTTATTCATTATACAATATTTTTGCATAAACAGCAAATTGTTCTGAAAATTTTGAAACAATTTTATGCAAATATAACATCAATTTAGGTTTGTAATATATAATATCAATTTATATACCGCCACCTCTGCGTAATAGTTCTTTAAATCGTCCCGCATCTAGGTTTTCACTTTCTCCCAATCTTCATTCTTCATCTGGCTAAGCAATACATGTTCTACTGCTTTTTCCTTACCGCTATCATCGGTATATCGTTAAAATTGTAATGGCAGACTTACCACCTCCTCTGACCGGATCCTCACGCAGCAATAAACCGCTGTCATCTGCATCACAGATCTTTCCGTCACGTACTTGCCGCTTGCAGTTCCGCCAAGAAAGAAGCTTTAGCTACTTCCTGCCGTCCTGTCCGTGGACTTATCCCTGCTCCGAAGCAAACTGCTCAGTATTCCCATCTCATCACGCTTCTTTTTTTCGTATAATAAAAGCACCTGCCATGTTGACAGATGCCTTTAACCAAATCATTATCAATACTATGCCCACTCGTATCTTGGTCGAGCCTTCCAAGGAATAATTTTTTCCTTCATAAGCCTACCCTGAACAATATAATCTTTCACATTCTGTGTACTTGCAAATCGTTCAATCTCACTTGACCGTTTATAGCCCTCTGCAGCTACAAAGCTCTTGTATTCCTTTGAATCAATCAGGAACTCTCCTGCCATACTATCAGCCTTTGATTCAACTTCTCCTGATACTGAATCAAAATCAATGAATTCATGTTTTGTGTCGCCATTTAAAACATGGGCAATTTCGTGAAAAAGCGTAAACCAGAAGATGTCAGCAAACTTTTGTCTCAATGTCATGCAGAGAATTAATGCCCCATCTTCGGTTTTCTTAATAAATCCCTGCACCGGCGCACCAGTAAAATTGGGAACAATTCTAAAAGCAATTCCACATTCAGAAAAAATAGCAGTCAACTTCTTCTGAATTTGATTTGCCCTCATGAACATCACCTGTTTAATATCAGGTATCATCTCTCTAAGCTTTTCCGTGTCTACTTCGTCAGCTATTTCGATGTTCTTTGTAAGAAGCTCACACATTCTTTGCCATGCAAATAGTACATACGGATCTACATTTTTATTCTGCACACGGTAAGCGGCTGCATATGAAATTTTTGGAGTATCAAGCAGATTACTAATACCAAAAATCATCCGAAAATCCAGCACCATTGCGGCAGGGTTCGTTTCTTCATCAAGCCATCCAAAAGACGTCCAGACTTCTATAACTTCCTTAAGATTCTTCAGAACGCTTAATTCGGCCTCAGTGATATTATTCACTTCCTCAAACTCAAGTAATTCACGGTCGTAGTTTGCTTGAAGATTCATCCAGAAAGATGTCTCAATTCCCAAAGCATACTCTAGCTTTCTTGCAAAAGCAGCTGATATGCCTTTCTGTCCATGAATAACTGTGCTGATATGCTTTTCTGTCATTCCAGTTCTAACAGCAAGTTCCCTTTGCGACATCTCCCTGTCTTCAAGTACTTCCGCCAATGTCTCTCCCGGATGAATAATATAATCACGGGATAATCCAACTAAATTTTTTTCTTTTACCATGATAATCAATCACCCCTTCGATAATTAATGTATCGCAATTCTTAAGGCTTTCTACACTTAAATCTTTTGTTTTTGGTTTAACAATCAAACGATAGTTTGCGGAAACCCTTAATGAATATGCCCCCTTTCGGTCTCCCTCCAAGGATTCCATTTTTCCTATTCCAGATTGTTGAAGTGCTGAAAACGAGGTAAACGCAACGATTTGATTATATCGTTTCTTAACAGCCTTCGTTAATTCTGCACCGATTTCCTTTTTCATTAAGTTTTTAGAATTACGAACATCATTCAAATCGTCAAATAGTTCTTTGACCTCAATATCCTCATACTCAACGTTCAGAACAGGATCACCCCCCCTGTCAAAAATTTACCTTTTAGGTAAGTTTATTATAGCAGTTTTGAATGAAATGTCAACGTTTTTTGAAGATAATACGCCAACAGTCTGCATTTTACGGGGCTCAGCGGTCGCCATTCTGTTTTAGAACGGCTGCTTTCCGAAGTCAACGACCGCCCATTTTTTAGTTAGAAGACCACCGCTTATCGTGTATTGATCTTAACCGTGTAGTGCTTTGTAGCTCTCTTCATGATGGAATTGGCAGATACCTCATCGTTGAGGATTATCGCTTTCCAGTTATCCGGATCACGCTGTGAGCATACGATGGTGCTTTTCCTCTGCTCGTTCCGCTTTTCCAAAAGCTCAAAGAGGCTTTTAATCTCTCTTTCGTCAGTGATTGTGTGAAGCAGGAAGTCATCTAGGATGATTAGTTCCCATTTGAGATACTTCTTCATCTTACGAGCATATTTATCGTAATCCTGCTCTTTAAGAGCTACCATGCTTTCCAAAAGTTCCTCACTGTGAAAGTAACCGACATTATATCGGTTACAGGCCATTATGCCGTAAACGCTCCATACCAAGTACCCTATAAGCTAAAAGCCGCTTCCGCGGCTCTACTTCATTGCTTTTTCGGTTTTCTGACAACGTCCGGCAACTTTTTCGACCATGGAAGCAGGTCATCTAAGAATGACCGGTCGCTGTCATCCATGCGCTTAGGGATCTCTGTCAGAAGGTGTTCAAAGTATTCGTATGGTTTTAGGTTATTCGCTTTTGCCGTCTCTGCGATGCTGTAAATAATCGCGGATGCTTTCGCACCATTGATCGTATCGATCATCTGCCAGTTCTTCTTTCCAACACAGAATCCGCGGATCGCGCGCTCAGAGGCGTTATTATCCATAGGGACATCCCCATCTGTCAGGAAAATCCGGAGATATTTTTCCTGATTCAGAGCGTAACTGAAAGCATCCTTCAGCTTTTCTGTTCCGACCTCGCTTTCATGCTGCTTTAGGTACGCAAACAAAGCGTCTACCAGTGGCTTTATAGCCACCTGACGCTGGGAAAGCCGTTCTTCCGATGAGAGATCCTTTAGCTTTCCTTCTTTTCTGTAGATCGTCTGGATCTGCTTTAAGATCAGATAGGATGCGGATTCTTTTTGGCGTTCTTTCGGTACTACTGCAAGCGCTTCATCAAAGCGCCTGCGGGCATGGACCCAGCACCCGGCTATCGTCAGGTCTTCATGCTCTTTTTCCAGTGTATGGTAGACCTGATAGCCATCCGTCACGCAAATGCCGGAATAATTCTTTAGGAATTCCCGGGGATGAGAGGCATTTCTTGTCCGCTGATACTCATAAAGGATGATCTGTTTTTCCGGATACATGTGGCCAGAACGGTACACCCACATATAACTCTTGGAACCGGCACTGCGGCCATCCCGTTTTACCAATACCGGTGTCTCATCAGCCTGGATGACATGATATCTGTAAAGTAGCGAATGAAGGTGATCATACAAAACGGCGAGATATTCTTCTCCCAGCCGGATCATCCAGTTCGCCATGTTCTGCCTGGTTATGGCAAGGCCATATCGAAGGAATTCCTGTTCAAGGCGATAAAGAGGGACCGCGTTTACGTATTTTCCATTCATGACCGCAGCAGCGAGCGAAGCGGATACGGGGCTTCCATGAAGCAGGCTTTTGGGATGCTTTGCTTTTATCATGTGCCCGTCTGTTTTGCTGGCATATACACCAACATGGTGCTCATCCACCTCGACTTTTGCCGGAATGAAACGATATCTGCGTGTAATAGCATCTGGAAGCTGTTTCCAGCCGTTTTCACCGAATTCTACTGTTAATTCTTCTTCGGTCATGTAGTGGTCGATCCGATTTGTAGGAAGCCCGGACATATCCTGTGCTTTCTTACCGGTTGCTTTTTTTCTGCGTTCCGGTGCCGGCTCCAGAGTCTCTGGTTCCGGTGCCTCCAGATCACAGACAGCTTCGGCTTCATTAAAAAACACAATGGTTCCATCCACTTCAGCAAAACGGAGTTGCTGGGCATCCTCCATTTTTTCAGAGGAACGTCCAAACCGGTTCTTATTAGCCAGGATCAGCTGTTCCATCATTGCCTGCATCTTCGTATCCAGGGAATGCAGGTCGGCACTGACCTTTCCTAACTGTTCCTGTTGATTCAAAAATAACTGGATCAGCATAGATTTATCAAAGCTGTTTAACTGTTCTTCTGTGAACTTCATCGTCATGGCAGGAACTCCTTTTCTCAATGAGTCCATTGTACCAGATCTGTACGTTTTCTGCCACTTGGAGCCTGTTTTCCTTTCGGCATAATGACGGTGGATAACAGTACAGAGCACCTGGGATAGCTTTTCAGGATTCCAGATGTTCTGTACTGCTATCCACAGATTCAGAACGATTTTTCTGCCCGAAACCGTGTGGTTTGATTCCTGCGGACTGAATTCTGTGGATAAGCTTTATGAAACGGAAGAGATTCTCTTTTCTTCTGTGAAATATGGAAATTTTTTCTCCATAATGCACAAATGTTACATCAATCTTTTAGGCGGATCATTTGGCCTGATCGGATGTTTGGGGAGAATTTCAAGCCCTTGCATCAGCATCGTATACTGTTCCGGGGATATTTCCAACGCCTCTTCTACGGAACGTGGCCAGTTGAAGGCACCGTTGTTCAGTCTCTTGTAAAGAAGTAGGAACCCATCCCCTTCCCATAAGAGTCCCTTGATCCGGTCCGTCTTCTTCCCGCAAAAAAGAAAGAGCGTATTTTTATCATACGGATCGAGCTGAAACCGGAACCGGATGATCGTTGCGAGACCATCCATTCCTCTCCGCAGATCGGTATAACCAGCTGCAAGATAGATCTTTTTCAGACCTGTGGCGTCATTCAGCATTAGACAGAACCTCCAGGATACACTGAAGCATATCTTTAGAGACAGGATTATAAATTTCAAGTGCCAATCCTCTGGAATTTCGCAAAATAGCTGTCGGTTTTAAGCTGCTGTCTTCCTGGGGCAGAGCTTTCTCTGTCGGCTGAGGAAGTTCCACAAACGCCGGTTCTGGATTGTAGACCTCCAAACATGCTTTGCGGACTTTTTTCAGACGATAATAATAATTCGCTTTTGTGATGCCATGCTCACTGCACCAGGTTTCTACTTTCATATCTGCAGGGCGGTTTTTACAATCCTGGATCTGTGCCGCCCATTGCTGCAACCGAACCTGTTCAGCAACCAAACTTGTTTGACTGCTCATAGCTAGACCTCCATAGGCGGTCAAAAAAGTTGAGTACTTAACTTTTTTGACTCTGTATAGTGTGAGACTATTATGGCAGAAAAAGGAGTGGAGGAACAGGTACTTGCTATGGAGCGTTTACATATTATCTATTTCCTCATACGGATATGGGATTGGTGCATAAAAGATACGATTTTCCACATATTCATCAATCAATTTTTTCCCACATACTTTGCACACATCACTTTCTCTACCATCAAAGAATTCTTTTAAATATTGGATTTGCTTATCATCCTCTAATTCTGGCTGAGCTTTGACAACCTCATACGCCCCGCACTCACAAAATATAAACATTGTCACATACGGATTAAAGCCACAATTAGGACATGCAATTCCAAATATCCCCATCATATTAGCCATCATTGGATGTCCACATTGAGGACATCTTTTAGCACTAAATATGCAACTAATTATCAATTCCTTTCTATATGCTTTCCTCCATCCTCGCATTATATCTTTTTTGGCTTTTTTAAATCCTGCCATTATCAAATCTCTTTTTTTGACTTTCTGTTCATTTTCTACATAACCATTTTCTATTTTAGAATAACCAACGGATAAAGATAATCCAGAAAAAATACTTCCTTTACTTATTGCACTATTTACAACCGCTTCCAATTCCGCTCTTGTAATAGCGCCTCTTTTTCTTCTTAATTCAGCAAACTTATTGGTTAAGTTGGTATACAAATTATCAGCAATTATGTCTCCTGGGTCTTTGAATATGTAGTTTAGCCTAAGATACCTTCCGAATATTACCTTTGTATCTTTGCTATCCTTGAATAATGGTCTTACTTCTACCCTAACCTTATCAATAATATCTACATACTTTGACAAAGCAAAATTCGAAATAAGAGCATCCTTAACTTGCTTCTTTTTCTCGTCTGTTTCGTATGGATTTACTAAAACATTCACATAATCGTCCAAATATTCTTTAAAATTCTTTTCGTTTATTCGTATAGGAACAAAAGAAGTTAACACAAAAAAATTCTCTGTACTAGTGTTATCACTATTCAATGTTAGAAAATGTTCTAAAATATTTGCAAAATCGCTTTTCCCTATAACAGAACTTTTTAGCTGAATAAAAATATGCTTTTCCTTATTGAAAATCTCTATATCTTCTTCACCTTCGCACTTTATACAAAAATCCACAATCTTTGTACCAAGACCAAAAATATCTGTAGAATGTAATTGTTCAAGCGCATAAATAGCTGCTACTGAATCTTGATTTTCTATCTTTGAGGTTGTTCTTCCACCAGTACTTTTTTTATCATAATAATTTCCCATTTGTTCATCACTCCTCGAATGTATATTTTTCTACCTCTTTCTCCGTATTTCTATATAGAATACTTTTTAAATAACATCTCAAAAAAATCACGAACCGTTTGTTTCATTTGCTGACTGTCCATAAACTCATAGCCGCCAAATCTATATACTTCATACCCTTTTAATTGTAATTTTCTCGTGTCAGCCATCATTTCAGCATATAGCTTTGGAGAAGAAATATCTCCCTCTGAATAATGTTGTTTACCATCAATTTCAATAACCACCCTTATACCATTGGATAAAAGCATTAAGAAATCCATGCGTTGATGTGTATATACTACATTACTTCCTCTCCAAGTCCTTGCATGAGGATCATAGTGTAAATATACTTGTGGAATTAGTGCCGGATACTCGTTCGCATTTTGATATATTGTATAATATTGAGTAGAAAAATCTTTTTCCGGTTGCGAATCTAAAGAATCAAGTAAACGCTTAAATAAATCTTTCTGAATATTTTCGCTTGCATGTGCAGAACCCCACCATTTTACAAGTGTGTTCCATAATAATCCATCTGCATTAGGCTCAAAATCATACAACAGACAATTGTCTGTATCTCCTACAATTTTTATATCATTAGCAATGGCATCATCAATAACTATATCTGGCTTTTTACCCAACGGAGCAAAAATAAGATTTTTCATATTGCTTTTTGCTGCTTGTCGCTTATATATTTTATAAATCAATTCATTTGATATTTTTCCCGATACAACCAACTCAAAGTCATCTGCGCCAATAATTTTATTAATTCCCTTTACATATTGAGTTTGTTCCTCACCTGTCCTAACTTCTGGATTAACCATTTTTTCAAGGAATTTGATTATCGAGTTGTCGCTAATATATTTTATTTGCAAAATATCAAGCAACATATCTTTATATGACATATCATCATTTATTACCACATGCTTAATTCATTAATAACAGATACTGCACAGACCATATCTGTCAGACACGCTTCTACTTTTTTATTGGGTTTTCCCTTATCCTTATAAACCCTGTTAAGATTATCAAAATACTGATATGGCTCATTTAAACTTTTCTGCACCCCTTGTAAGGCACTATATGTCTTATCAAGGATATACTGAAATTCCTGTTTTGCCTTCCACACTGTCCTCACTCCTTCCATTCCAAAATTTTATTTTAATTATAGCAAATAAACTTAACTTTTTGCTTTCCAGACTCCAGCATTTATTAACCTAAGTCTCAATGCACCATAGGTTATTTTGTATTTTTCAGAGTATTCATCTGAAATTGCCCTGAGATTATATCCAGCATTGATGTAATCCTGGACTAATTGAGTATTATCTATTCCCTCAATGTAGTTAGGACTCTTGGATCCCTTTGATTCTCTGATCTTTTTATGAAATGCTAATGTCTTAGCATTTTCTGCTATTAAACTCAATACAGCCTTATTCTGTTCAGCCAAGTCATCTATTTTTCTTATAGCTGTATCTGCTCTCTGTTTTTCCATTTCTAACTGCTTACGCAGATTGGCTATTGTCTTATCCTTCTCAGCTATCTGTTTGTTTTGTTGTTCTATCTGTGCATCTCTTTCAGACAGTTTCTTTTGACTGTCTAGGGATAAATTGAATGCCTCTCCCCTCTCTTTCATCAGCTCTCCCATAGCACCCTCCACAGCATTACTTTTTGCTTTCTCCTGTTCTAATTCTATTGTTAATTCTGTTTCTCTATCAGTTTCAGAAGTATATTCTACTTCCACATCAGAGTACCATTTCAAATAATCACTTAAACTTGAAAATGCACATGCCACTAAGGCAAGTGTACTTTGCAAAGTCTCTTTATCTAAGGGAATCTGCTCATCTGTTCCTATCTGTTTGTATAACTGATCAAACTCAGTGTAAACTCCTTCACACTGATGATGTATTTCCCTCAGTACTTCCACTGTCTTTTCATTCATGGCTTTCATGCTTACATTTTCTTTAAACATTCCCTATTTCCCCTCCCTTCTTTTTTAGTTTAGATACTATACCTAAACTTCTTTTCCTTATAAACTCCAGAGCTATAAAGTATCCTTTCAAAGCTCTCTGATTCAAAAGTTAACTGCTTTAAAATATTTCCAATTTCTTGAGTTTAGATACTATACCTAAACTTCTCTCTACTCATATTATAACAGATAAAATCACTTTTGTCAGTTTATTTAATAAAAATAAACTAAACTTTTTTTCTTAAAATAAAATCTATCACAACTAAACTTTTACCCAAAAATTTATTTACATACACCTAAACTTAAATACTCTCTCTGGATCACTGGTTTGCCCTTGGAACCACTTTCAACCCCTTAGTCCATATATTTATACCCTAAACTCAGAAAACCCCTGGAAATTGATTCTGGTCGCTATTTTGAATATCAAACTAATAAACAAACATAAAAATAACATGCCACCTGATTGATGACATGCTATCTTTATCATTTACTATTTGCTATTTCTCTACTTGATTGCTTGAATAATAATCATGTGTTATATTCTGAGTTTCATTACAGTGCATTTTATAAGGCACTGATCCCAACTTTACTTTATAACCCAGTAACCCCCATTGTCTACTTGTCTTAAAATTATCTCTTAAATGACTTGGCAGATTATTTTTATATGGTAACCTATCAAGCCTTGAGACCTGACCCTCATAGAAAAAGAGTTCAATTCCATCTATAAATGCACTCCATGACCTGAACATGTAATATATGTTGGAGAAGGAAGTAAGGGCTCTCTTACAGTGTTTGTTCTAGCCATATAAACAGACCTCATCTGTTTAAACATGTTAGACAATCCTCTGAAATCTTGCCTATCTGGTGGAGCACCTGCTGCCTCTAGTAATCCATAAGTTTCATTTGATTTATCTATTGCCATTTTCAACCCAGATAAGTCTTTAAAGAATGGTTTTGCATATCCTTTTTCATTACTGCCCATTACTTTTTTAGTGGAATGAACCACTATCTGCACCCTGCCCATTCCTTCATCTTTAGCTGATCCTTTATTATCAGCTCTGAGTACTTCTTCAGGGTATATATCTCTATAAAAATCCATTAGTGTCACTTCAGTATATCCCTCTTTAAGCATCCACTCTGCTACAGTATTCTTTTTCAAATCTAGCATGTGCAATCACCTTTCCTCATGTTGTTCTTCTTCCTAATGTTCTCTTTACCATGTTCTTTCTCAAAATTTTGCCGTACCTATCTCATTTCTTAAAGCTCTCACATAGAGGGGAGTATACAAGCGTATCATACCAAAGGGATTTTGACCCATTAAAATCCCTTTGGGCGAACCCAGATAAAACTTCTCAAATTCACTGAACATCTCCAAAATCCTCCCCCTTCTCTCCTTTTATACTATAGGTAAATGGACCTATCTGTTCTCATCCACAGGTGACACGTTATCATCATTAAAAAATTATTTATATATACTACATACTTTAACGTCCTCTGGATTTATCAACTTTTCTTCCTACTGTCATAAAATTTTTCTCTTTACGTACATCGAAGCGTGTATAACTGTAGGCATTAAAAAAGCAGAAGCTATCATAGGAAAAGTCCTACTGCTTCTGCTTTCTTGAATCTTATGCTATTTTTTCTCTACCCAGTAAACTACACTACCAGCTTGTAATACCTCAATGCCTCCATGATATATTCCCTTTTCTCTGGAGTACAGGATTTTATCACAGGATCATCTTTCTTTGAAACATTATAATTAGGACGCATATCCAATTCACAATCCCGTTTTACTTCTGCTATATAAGCAGTATGCACCTTCACCCCATGCTTCTCCATGATATATTTCTTGATATTCTCATAAGTTGGTTTCTGTTCCTTCTGTTCTTTATACTCCTTATGCATATCTGGACTAATCGGCACTTCCATCTCAACCTGGAAGTCTCTCTTTTTCTTCCCAAAGTCACTTTTTTTAGTTAAAAGAGCTACCGTCTCAACGGTATTCCCTTTGTCCCACAAAAGCTCCGTAACTTCCCCGCCATCCTTGAACACCGGAAAATTCAAACCAATCCGCTTTAGCGGATATTCAGACTCGTCATTCCTGTAAATTTCAATTTCCTTAATCAAGGCTGTGACCACATTTCTCTTTTCTTCGTCATTTATTATATTATAAACGCAGTCGAAATTCACCATGATTTTGTAAATATTCTCAAGAGTAATTGCCTGCTGCTTAATTGCATCTCGCCGAAGTCTGGCATCTTCGATTTTTTCCTCCAGCTCAACAATGACATCATATAGGGAATCTAACCGCAAGGTCATATCATGGAGCTTTCGTTCCCGGTATTTTGCATCAGCAGGGAGACTGTCAATTTCCCGTTCCAATCTTGTTTTATTCAGATCAACTTCCTTCAGCTTTGCCTGATAGCCCTCCAGTTCTTTATCCACTGCTTTCGTGTCAATCTGAACGCCAATCCGTTTTTTAATGGCTTGGGCATATTCCTCATTCCTTACGATCTCACGAATTGCCTCAATGACCATCGGTTCAATATCGGTCTTTTTCAGCATCGCCTTATATTCACAATGCTTACCCCGGACCATCCTATTCCGACTACATACATAATAGTAAATTTCTTTGTAAGTGCCATCTTTATTTGTCCATGCGTGTTTATTCGTATACATGGGACTTCCACAAACCGGGCATTTCAGCAGACCTGATAACAAATGAACTCGATCCCGCCCAATTTTTGACGGTTGCTTTACTCCGGTTCTAAGACGCTTGGCATGAGCCTTTTCCCATACCTCCTCACTAACGATTCCTTTATGCTGTCCCTCTGTCAGAATGTAATCGTCATTTCTTTTCATCTGGTAATCGTTTTTTGTGCCTTTGACTTTTTCCTTCGTTCTCCGTCCATAGGCAATTTTACCGCAATAAACCGGGTTATCCAATATCAGTTTAATAAAATGTCCTGTCCAATCCTCTAATGTGCCATTCTGCCTCGGAATTTTCCGTATACCTTGTAAGTTCAACTGATTCGCAATACCACCCAAACCGATTTCCGATGAAGTATATAATTCAAAAATCTTCCGTATTGCCACAGCCTCTGTTTCTTCAATCATCAGCTTGTTATCTTCCAGTGTATATCCGTAGGGAGCAAAGCCACCATTCCATCCACCCTGCCGTGCCTTTTCGCGCCGCCCGTTCATCGTCTGCTCGATAATATTCTCACGCTCAATCTCAGCCACAGCAGATAGTACAGAAATCAAAAGTTTTCCGCTTGTCTGAGAGGAATCAATCCCTTCTTCTATGCAAATCAGATTTACACCATAAGATTGAACCAACTCCAAAGAGTTAAGTATATCTGCTGCATTACGGCCAAACCGTGACAGCTTATACACTAAAATATAGTCAATGTCCAAGCCATCCTCAATATCTCTGAGCATTTTTTGAAAGGCAGGTCGTCCCTCAATGGATTTACCGGATTTACCGGCATCTTCATAAGTATCAACAACGATCATTTCCTCACGATCCGCAAATCGTGTCAGCATATTTTTTTGACCTTCCAGGCTGTATCCGTCCACTTGCATCTCTGTGCTGACCCTCGGATACAAAACACAGCGTTTTCCATATCGGTTCATAATTCATACCTCCAAAATTTACTTTTGGAAAATATCCTATGTAAAGCTGCGATTCTCACGCAGCTCCGTCAACCTCGCCCAGCACTCTCATACCATATTTCTCGATAATATGTGCCAGCGAAGTGATAAACGCTTCAAATTTTTGTTCCGCCAGAAGTTCTTCTGACCGGATTTCATCTGAAGGAATCAATGCGCTTTTATTCTGGATATTCTCCATTCAGAATCACCTCCGCAATTCCTAACGAAATTATAACTCTACTTGCACAGCCTGAAAATGATACGGCCTTTCGGCACTTTTATGTAATCCCCAGACTACACAAGAGCGTCTTGTTTATGTTTTCCATGTCATCCTTGTTTAGATGACCAATATAGTTTTTTAACCTCGACTTGTCGATTGTTCTGATCTGTTCCAGCATAACAACAGATGGTTTCATCAAACCGCATCTGTCGTTTAAGTGGTAATGCGTGGGGAATTTTCTGCTTTTTTTACTTACACTGGTAATTGCTGCAATAATAATCGTAGGACTGAAACAATTTCCCACATTGTTTTGAAGAATGAGTACAGGACGAGAGCCACTTTGTTCGGAGCCAATACCAGGACTTAAATCAGCCGAATATATGTCACCTCGATGGAATTTTTCAAACATCACTCTCGCCTCCTTAATATCTTAATACTTAAACAGCCGCACCAGTCTGAAAAAAATCTTCGGATAAAAACCTGGTGCGGCTACTGTTATTCTGTTCGGATTACTCGTCATATTTGCCACGCCCCCTAACGCTGGGAACATAGCAGGTCTCCGCTGGCGCGGTTGTCATAACTCCGCAGCGTCGTTTTACTCGTGCGCCGCAGGGTTCCCCCCAAGTCTTTAGGAGGCCGTGAGGAAGTATCTTTAAGCCCCCGTGCAGTCCTCGCGCCGAATCTGCCACCATCCGTTTTGTGGAATCGTAGATCGCTCCAAAGCAGCTTTGTTCATCACCTCCCTGACTGCTCTATCTTCGCGGCGTTCCACACTCGCTCGTACACGGGTTATGTACCTGTTATGCTGTCTATGAAATTGTCAAAGTGCTGTTGAAGGGGGAAAACTTGTCCTTCTTATTAACTCTGACAAAAAGAGCAAAAAACGAGCGCACCAAACGAATCTTTTTCAAAAATACTTTGCCAGCTGCTTCAGACCACGCCGGATGCTGTCACGGACACGGCTTGGGTCTACATCCTCCGCTACTGCTATCTCGCTCACACGCATACCCAGGTAATACCGAGCATAGATCCGCTTGGCCTGCTTCTCCGGCAGAGCCATCACTGCGGCGTAGAGCTGCTCCCGCAGCTGCTTTTCCTCCAGGAGCATTTCCGGCGTCTGGGGCTTCATCAGGATCGCATTTTCAATGCCGTTATCACAGTCCAGAGAGTAATGCGCTTTATAGCGATACATCCTCCGGTCATAAGCAGCTTCTGCACGCTCAGCGGCACGGATCGTCTCCAGCACATCTTCTGTTACTTCTACAAAATGATCGTTTTTATAAACATCGGGATATAAGTCCCTAAGATTGACTTTCTTCATTATGTACCTCCATTTCGATTCACGGGCGGTTGACGAGTGAATCGAAAGGAGGCGGGGATCGGCAGCGACATACTTCGGACGCCTTCCCGAAAAATCGAAAGCAAAAAACGCCAACTCCCCGTAATGGGAAATTGGCGCGACAAAAATACCTACTATTCTGCTGATTTAGATGGAACGATAATACTGATAGATAGTCATACTCCCCCGGAGGAGGGGCAAGACTTTTTTAGCTGGTGTAACTCATGGCTATTGTGAATGACGAAAATTGACATGGCGGCATCCTCCTATGTGCCGCCGTACCAGATTGCAGGGTGTAGGGTCGTCGTTCATTTTAGATAGACGAAAGGAAACGGCGGCTCTGATTTTTTCAAAGCCACCGTTGCAAAGTGCATAACAATATAGTCGCTGTACGATGGCTTTTTTTCTTTTGCCATCGTGCGGCAACTTTTTCACTTTTCTTTTATTTTAACAGGCAATCCTCACAGAAATGTCACGGGCATACGCCATTTCGACAAAATAACAAGCTGAAATCTCACCAATCTGTGAGATTTCAATTTTTTTGAGGAAAGCCGAGAGGAAATGCCTCCTCCCGGCTTTCAATAGGTTTATGATTATTTATTGTAGCAATCTCTGCCGTTACTCCGAAGTCCTCAGCCGTTCCACCACAGTTCCCTTGTTAAAGAAGTGGAGAACAATCAGCGGAATGACCGCAGCCAGCAGCAGATAAAGCACACCAATGACCAGAACAGGAACCAATGTAATGTTCAGGGTAAAGAACCACATGGAGGGGCCATTTAATGCGCTCTTTAGCACCGTGACTGCCAGGACCGCTGCGGCTGCTCCGCCAATAATGTCTGCGCCGGCGGCATAATAGATGCCCTCATAGACCATCAGGCGGCGAAGCTGCTTGCCGGTCATACCGATGCTTTGCATGGTAGCGAACTCATGGCGGCGGGTGATGATGTTGGTAATAATCATGTTGGTAAAGTTGATCAGTCCCGCAAAGGCCATGATGCAGCCAATCAGACCGCCGATAACCAGGATCATGCTGCGGACCGAATCAAGCTGCTCTTTCAACAGCTTGGTGGAAGTATAGGCAACCGAAGAATTTTCGCTCACATAGCTGCTCAAAAATTCTTCCATCTGCGGCTGCAAGGCTTCCTCCACATTGAATCCATAAGTCAGCAGCGTGGGAGCGTCATAGATTTCCTTAAATACAGTGTCCGGCAGATATACAAAAGGAGCATCAGCGGCGATGTGTGCCTGGGCGGTGGTGCCTGTCGGTGTTTCGGTTTCTGTTCCCACGAGAATCGCTTTTGCAAGGATGGTGCTGGTTTTGACCAGTTCCCCATCCTTGTAGAAGGAAATGCTCTCCCCGACCTGTAACTGATCGGTCAGCGGAGTGTTATTTGGTTCCTCTGTCAATTTGTCGATGGGGCAACCAATAATGACATATTCTCCGGTAGCCATTTTCTGCGTTAAGGTTTCGGCATCTTTTTCGCCTTCAAAAATACGCATATCCGCCCAGAAATTCTCGGAGGCTCCCATCACATTACCAAAATAGCGCCTTTCGGTATCAGAACTTGTGTACAGGCTATATCCCTGATAGCTTTGATTTACAACGCCTTCTTCCTCATGGAATAGCTCTATGCCGCTTAAATCTTCAAACCCATAGTCAACCAACACATTTCTATCGTCTTTTGTATTTCGGTAAAGATAGCGTTCATCCTCAACTCCGGGCTGTCCGGCAATCAGATCCACCGCCTGCTGTGAGAGCGTATCTTCATGGTGCTGAACGCTTTCCATTACATTAAATGCGGCGGAGTTATAGACATTAAAATCTGTTCTGGTAACACGGTTTACCCACTTTTCTTCATCAAGGCTTTGCGTCACAATGATGATAGAGTTAAACAGGACGATGCACAGAAGCAGGGAAATAATGATAAACGCTGAACGCCGACGATTGCGCCCCAGGTTGGAAAAGGCCATGCGGGACAGCTTTACTCTATTGGTACGCTTGGCACTGCTCTTTTTATAGGCGTTCTGCTCGGTGTAGCGGATCGCCTCCAGAGGAGAAATCTTTGCCGCCTTTTTTGCAGGCTTCCGGGTGCTGATAAACACGGTCAAAATTGTAAAGAGAGCGGCGATAACAAAGATCAGAGGCGAGGTCGATACGGATGTACCCACCATAGAGTATTCAAGGTTAATGATCTCTGTCACGATGGGAAGCAGCACCCAACCGGCAAAGAAACCGGCAATCAGACCAATAGGCAGTCCGATCAGCGTGAGCCAGACCGCCTGACGGTTCACAATGCTCTTGATCTGCCGTGTGGAAGTTCCAATCGTCCGCAGCAGACCGTATTGACGAACATCCTGCATCACGGAAATATCAAAGATATTGTAGATCAGCAGGTATCCGCACACGACAAACATCAGGATAAATACAACAGCAGGCACGATGGACTCTGATGAAGTCAATCCCTGGGACATTTGATTTTCGGAGGCGAGAATGAAATTGTCTGCGCCCATATCCTCTGGATTGCCGCCAATGGAGTAAACGAACTCATTCAACTGCTGCTGAACATTTGCTTTATTCTTCAGCACGACATCGGAAAAAGTAACGCCGGACATTACATGGTCTACCGCATAAGTGTTCTGAACCACATCGGGATTTTCTTTTATAAACTGCTCTGAAACAGTCGCAACGCTCACAGAGTCATTGCTTGCTTCCCACCAGCCGGAAAGCACCATATCATAATGATAAGTTTTCCCCCGCAGTTCAAATTCCAACGGAACCTCTGCGCCGATCTCAGGTTCTACACCCAGCGCCTTCAGCGCCAAATCCGTAGTGGCGATCTCATTCGCTTTCTCCGGTGCAGCTCCGTGGGTAGGCACACAGAAGGTCAGCTCCTGCTGCACACTGTCCGCATAATTGATCTCAATGGAATGGCTGGAAGTATTGCTTGCATAGCCAATGATACGCCGGTGGCCTGCCTGCTCCACAAAGTCGCTGTTTGCAAGCTGCTCGTACTGTTCCTCCGTCATATACCCCAAAGTGCCATCCGCCTTGCTGCCTTTCTGCATTTGCAGAGAGAGCTGGATGGAGGACGCCATATTGAACGCCAGGGAAGTAATAGAGGTAAACAGGAAAGCAGTCAGGATGATTGCCAGCAGCGCAGCCAGATTGCGGACCTTATTCTTCTTGAAATAGCGTTTGGACAGCTTGGTAATCACTTTGGAATTATTGTTACCAAATAAAATATCATTCATCTTGATGCCCTCCTTTACTGTATGATCTTGCCATCTTCAATCCGAATAATGCGGTCGGCAAGCTGGGCAATTTCATTATTGTGGGTAATCATCACGAGGGTCTGGTGGAATTTCATGCTGGTAACTTTCAGCAGGCTCAGCACATCGCTGCTGGTCATACTATCCAGATTGCCGGTAGGCTCGTCAGCCAGAACGATAGCAGGCTTCGATACCAGAGCGCGGGCGATGGCTACGCGCTGCTGCTGGCCGCCGGAGAGATTGCTGGGCATATTGTTCAGCTTATCCTCCAGCCCCAGCATCCGCACCACTTCTTTCATAAACTTCTTGTCTACCTTGTTTCCGTCCAACTCCACAGGCAGCACAATGTTTTCAAAGACATTCAGCACCGGCACCAGATTGTAGTTCTGGAAGATGAAGCCGATCTTTCTTCTGCGGAAGATGGTAAGCTGCTCATCTTTCAATGTAGAGAGGTCGCGCCCATCCACAATGACCTTGCCGGAAGTAGGCACATCCAGCCCGCCGATCATGTTCAGTAGCGTGGATTTGCCGCTGCCGGACGCGCCGATGATGCAGGTCACGTCGCCCGCGTTGACGGTAAAGTCCACGTCACGCAAAACAACATGGGTGCCGAAACTCTTGGAGAGGTGGCGCACCTCGATAACAGGCTCAGACATGGGCTGCGCCTCCCTTCATATCCAGATTCTGGGACTCATGGTTCGGGTCCGGGGCATTGTACATGCCGCTGGTGTAGGCCAGCGAGTCAGTCGTGTTCAGGTCGTAGTTCTGCGGGCCGTCCAGCGCTTTTTCCCACAGGCGCAGCAGGTAGCTGGCGAACAGCGTCATCGTCAGGTAGATGACCATGACGATGGTCGCACTCTCAAAATAGGTGTACAGCGCACCGACAACGCTCTTGTGGACAAAGAACAGGTCGGTGATCGAGATAACGCTCAAAACAGACGTGTCCTTGATGTTGATGATGAAGTTGTTGCCGATCTGCGGGATGATGTTGCGCAGCGCCTGCGGCAGGATGACGTGCAGCATCGTCTGCCAGTGGTTCATGCCGATGGCCTTCGCGCCCTCGGTCTGGCCCGGGTCGATGGAGACAATGCCGCCGCGGACCGTCTCGGCCATGTAAGCACCGGTGTTGATGGATACGATGAAGAACCCGGCCGTCCACATGCCCATTTTAATGCCGAACACCTGCAGCAGGCCGTAGTAGATGAAAACGGCCTGCACGATCATGGGCGTGCCGCGGAACAGTTCAACATAGCAGCGCAGCACTACCCGCAGGATGCGCAGCAGCACCCGCTTCCAGGCGGGGTCGCGCTGTTTATCGATGGGGATCGTCTGCAAAGCGCCCACGGCGAAACCGATCAGGCAGCCAAAGAATGTGCCGACCAGTGCCAGCAGCAGGGTAGTGCCTGCGCCGCGCAGATACGAAAAGCCGTATTTCTGCAACACATTGGCGCAGTTTGTCAAAAAGTCTTGCATGGGGATTCTCCTTTATTCTTCATGCACCGTAGGGGTAGAACCGCCGAAACCCCTGCCGCCGAAAAAAGCGGCAGGGGGATGGATG
>ERZ835541.1929-NODE-1929-length-18468-cov-34.137457_pt1 | contig 18468 bp, 7 predicted proteins | sample MGYA00519945_ERZ835541 | MGnify/ENA primary metagenome ERZ835541 (study PRJEB31850, sample SAMEA3708780) | human gut metagenome | biome: human gut; feature: human-associated habitat; material: faeces | place: China | collected 2014 ...
AGTATTTCCCTGTAAATATAGAAGATTATGTTGTTTCTCATTCTGTGCTTGAGACTGTAACAGATGAAGAGAATAACAAGCAGCTTCGCGTACTGGCAGTCGCAGCACCGGAGCATATGGTAAAGTCTTATTATGACTTAGGTCAGATGGCTGGATTGAATGTTGTTGCACTGGATTATATCGGTAATTCAATGCTCCAGCTTATTAAAACACAGACAAATCAGAACACAACAACCATGGTTATCCAGTTAGGTAGCGAGAGTACAGTATTGAATATTGTACAGGGCGATAACCTGCTGTTACAGAGAACGGTTCCATATGGTACAAACTCTGTTGTAAATGTAGTCATGGATGACAAGGGCGTTGATGCAACAACCGCTATGACATTGCTCCAGAACGATCGTTTGATCACTGTAGATTTTGATGATAACGAAGTAACTGGTGCATTCCGTTATTTGATTAACAACATTGGACGTGTTATGGACTTCTATGCATCAAAGAACCCGGACAAGCCAATTGAGGATGTATTCCTGACTGGTGATGGTGCGTTGATTCGCGGTATTGACGGACTCTTTAAGGTACAGTTGAATGTCAGCACACGAATTATGGATACATTGTACAATATCAAGTTTGATCCAAGTATCGACTTGAAAGTATACAATCCAGTATATCTTGTTACTCCAATCGGAGCAGCGTTTGCTCCAATGGGATTTGAACTTGCAGATGTAGCAGCATCCGCAACAAAGGCAGAGGGAAGTCTGGCTCCGTTTATTGCATTGATCGCAGTTGCTGCAATTGGTGCAGCTGGCATGGCGTTCTATTCTATTAATAAGAAGAATACTGTGACTGAAAAACGAGATCAGTTAGAGTCAGATATTGCAAGAATCAGTGATATTGAAGATATTATCGATGCATATGATGCAGCTGAAGCAAAGTATACAGACATGGAGTCTATGTACTATACAACATACCAGTTGAACGAAAATGCAAGACAGTTTATCTCAGAATTAGAGAGTAAGATTCCTACAAGTATAGTCGTATCATCATTCTCATCTGATAACAACGGTGTATCAATGCCATGTGTATCAACAAGCTATGATGCAATTGCAGATTTTATTATGCAGCTGAAGACAATTGATTGTGTAGACAATGCGTATGTAGCAAGCATTTCAAAGAAGGATACAGATGGAGAAATCACATATGAATTTACTGTCACAGTCAACTATGTACCGATGATGGAAAACCCTGAAGCTTCAACTGATGATGCCGGGGATACTGAAACGACAGAAGCAGAAGCTGAGTAAGGGAGGGAGCAGAGTATGAAATTAAGCAAAAGTAATATTAAAATTATTTTATTTATCGTGGCAGTTGCAATTTTAGGCCTTACATATCTGTATGTATTTAAGGATAATATGAGCACTGCAGATTCAATTCAGTCAGAGGTAGACACATTACAGGCTCGTTATGATGAATTAAATGCAAAACAGAAAGATCGTGACATGTATGAGGAAAAGACTGCTGAATATGAAAAGCTTTTTGCTGACAGACTGGCATATTTCCCTGCAACATTGGATCAGGAAATTTCCGTTATGTTCATCAAAGGTGTTGAAAAGGATGAGGGGAATTTACAGTTTGGTGTAAACTCTGTTGGCCTTGGACAGCCTGAGACATTCTACAGTTTAAGTGCAGCAGCAAGTGCGTCAAGTGATACAAGTGATACAGAAGAAGCAACGGATGAAGATACAGCGACTGTCGCATCTGGTGATTATCAGTGTATGTCAGCAGCATTTCCTATCACATATACTGGATCATATGAAGGGTTGAAGGATTTCATTGATTATATTATGGGATATAAGTACAGAATGAATATTTCTTCTTTCAACATTGCGTATAATTCACAGGATGATGTATATTCAGGAAGCATCTCTTTGAATGCATATTGTATAACAGGTGGTGGACGTGAAGCAGATAGTGTAGATGTAGATGTACCAGAGGGCGTATCGAATATCTTCCTTGGAGGTCCTGGTGCAGCATCTGTACAGACTTCCAGCCATGATGCAGGTCAGGGTGAAGATATTGCGAGTGATCATGATATCCTGATTGGTCTGAACAATGCAAATGGAGACAGCTCAGATGGTATTATTGTAAGTGCAGGAAGCAACAAGGTAAGCTCAACAGCAAACGATGTAGAGAAGGTTACACTTACAATTACAGATGAGGATGGTAAGAATATGGTCGAGGTTGCAATGGGCAGCGATTCTTACTCATTTGAGCTGACAGATAAGGATTTAACAATTTATGTTGAGTCATCTGCTCGTGTAGATAATGATGACAAGAATGGAATTACATTGAGTGTAAGCAACTCAACAGATGTTCCGGTTTATGTGAAGGTTGCAGACGATGACAAGAGCGCTCCTAGATTTGCCTTAGGCAGCAAGACAGGTACTGTTAAGGTATACTAAGAGAGGGTGAGGATTTATGGCAAAAACAAATAATAAAGGTTTCACTTTGATTGAAATCGTCATAGCTGTTGCCATATTGTCAGTCCTTTTAACTCCGATTTTAAAACAATTTGCCAATACCCTGGAGACAAGCCGGAAGGCAAAAGCTCTCCAGGAGGTAAATGAGATGGCTGGTAGTGAGATGGAGGAATTCCAGACGGTTTCAAGAGAAGAGCTGAATGATCGATATGGAGATCCTACGATACATGCAGATCTTTCAGTTACCATGTATGATACATCGGCAAATGAAATCGCAACGGATCTTACATATTCTGCATATGAATATCAGTTACCGGAAAGCGAGATTGGAGCTAAGAGAGATAAGTATTCAAATGTTGTAGTACTCGATGACTTGTCAAATAAAGTACGTGCGTATGGTGGAGAGAGTGCACCAAAACATTATAAAGTTGCATATAATCTGACAAGCACAGAATTGGCAGCCTTTGGCGAAGGGTTTGAACTCACCAATGAAGGTTCGATTGTAAAGTATAATGATGAAGGTTATGTATCAGCAGTTGTATGTACAGATACCAATTCCGATGGATCGGCAGTAAGTTATGTACAAAATCCGAATGATGTAAATCTGGGTAATATGCATGACCTTGATAAGAATACGGTTGCGCTTATATTGGGTGGTACATCCAGCTTTGACTCAGAAGCATTTTCGGCTTTGTTCTCCAAAGCAATGGATCATCTTCGTGAATTGGATTATGAATCATGGCAGCAGGCATTGCTGAATGTTGATAATGAGTCAATATTGTCGCAGGATAGTATGAACAATTCAAAGAGATTAATCAAGATATATACGGATAAGGCAACAGATGCTTCAACAGGAAAAGATTACTATATTGTAAAAGCCGATGTATATTATGATTATACATATAGCTTGATTGTTGATGGTGCTGCGACGAGTTCCTATCATGATATGGTAAGTTATACAGTTTTCAGTCAGAAATTCTATACAAAGCAGGCACCGGAAATTTATTTTGAATACCAGCCGTATTGTATTTCTGGCGCAAATACTGAGAATGCGGTATATCAGAGTGATGATTATATCTTATTTGATAACAATGTAGATGAGAGCAAACTGTATCTCTATAAACCGTATAAGGATCAGCAGAATGCCAAGGCAAGCTTGGATGATTATTATACGATAGATTCAGATGGAGATGGAGTTCCTGATAAGAAAGCAGAATATTATACATACTATACTGATTCAACACAGACAAGAAAAGTTACGATACATCTTGCAAGTAAGAATAACAATACATCTGTAGAACTTGATAGCACTGGTAAGGCAACAAATCCAGATGGCTACAAACGTATATACATCTTTACAAATCTTGATACAAATGGTTATTATGATGGAGATAATGATTCTCAGTTCCAGTCAGATGCATTTTCAGGAGTGTTTGATTATGTAAAGGGAGAGAAAGAATCAAGAAGTTCCGTAGAAAATGAAGTGGATGCGGTTTATCTCAAATATGCATTGGGTAATTCTTATGTTACAAATACAGTATCTTCCGATGGAACAACAACGACTGGAGATATGAAGGTTCTGTATATGCTTAGTGAAGATACACGAGAATCAGAAAGATTATACACAGTTACAGTAAAATTAACACCGGACAAGGAGAGTTTGAATACAGTTCGGTTATCTGGAGCAAAGGGGGCTAATTAGTTGAAAAAATTCAAAAAACTGTTGAAAAAACTAAAAAGTAATGCTGGCTCCAGTATTGTAATGGTAGTCGTTTCTGTTGCGTTTATTGGAATTATTGTTGGAGCGTTGTTAGCAGCTGCAGTTCAGTCTTATCGGTTAAAACTACAGGAGTTGAATGACCGGGATAATTTCTATTATGTTGAGCAGGCGTTAAATGAAATTTATGCAGGTGTGGGTTCACAGACAGTGGAAGACTTGCAGGATGCATATGTTTATACGGTAGAGAATATGGTTGAGTATGATCTGATTAAGGGACGTTATGTGACGAAAACACAGGACGAGGCTCAGGAGATGTTCTCAAAAGAGTTCTACCGTCAGTTGCAGAATAATCCATTCTTTAAAGTAAGCTTGGATGATTTGGCAGTAAAGTTGACATCTTATATCACAAATGATTCGGTAAAATTGGATGCGAGCCGGATACAGGTTGTAGATTATGAAGATGAAAACAATAATAAGGTTGGTAAGATCATTAAGAATCTGAAGTTAAGCCGTACGCAGGAATACAATCGTTCATCTGCAAATGGTGTGTTTACACAGAGCATCACAACAGATATCGTAATTGGCAATCCTGATTTTGCAGTATTGTTCGATTCTATGAATGATACAGATCCTAACATTTTCAAGTATGCTTTAGTAGCGGATATGGGTGTTGAGGTTGATCAGCCAACAGTTCCGCTTACCATTGCTGGTAATGTATATGCTGCTTCTGATTATTATAATAAGCAGTATAACGAAAGCACATGGGATGAAGATGTAAGTGATGATAGTAAAAAGCTTACCACATCCGACACTTATGAGATTGAACAGGAAGATGGAGAAACTGTTAATATTGCAGAATTATATCAGCATGGCAGTGTAACATCAAAGAGTGCCAAGGGAGAGAAAACTTCAAGTACATATACCTATTATAATAATTATGCAACACAGAACAATCAAACGGAGGTTGCAGGAAGAAACGATTATTATGATGGTGCAACAATTAAGAGTAAATACTCAGGATTCTATGTAAATGGTTCTCAGGTATCTATTATGGCAGATACGGTTATTGTACCAGGTACAATGGCAGTTATGGATAAGGGATCTCTTTCTGTCTATGGTAAGAATGGAAGCCAGACAGCAGAATCTGAAGTATGGACAGACAATATTGTATTAGATGGTTATAGTACAGTTAAAGAAAATACAGCAAAAGATGGTACTGTCACAACAACATACAAAGGCGCAGAGGCAATTATGAAAGCAAATATGTATGTAAAAGATGACACGGAAGTAAATGCTGCAGGATCTTCTTTCCAGTTAACTGGTAGCTATTTTGGCTATGGAGACAGCACAGAGAAAGATGATCGTAAGTTTACACCAGTTGTGGATGCCGCAAACTTCCAGATTGAAGTTACAGATGCAGCAGGTAATAAGAAAACAGAAAATCGCGGGCATTATAACAGTAGTGCTATTATCGTAAATGGTGAGCAGTCAACATTGAATTTGGCACAGGCAAAAACATTGTTCTTAGCAGGACGTACATACATTGAGCTTTCAAAGGATGTAAACAGCGTAGATGGAACGACAAGAGAAGATGATGCAGTTGTAAACACAGTGAAGGATACATATGCATATCATCCAACGGATTATAATCCGGAAATGCCAGATGCATTGCGGACAGATGATAATAAGACTACAACCATCCGCGATTATAAGATGGGTGAGAGTATTTCATTAAAGAGTAACCAGGAAGCTTATATTCCAGTAACCTATAATGGAATCCCTAAGCTTGCTAAGAATGACAAAGGGGAGTCGCTTGGATATTATCTGGCAGAACTTCCACCCGCGTTAAAGGGCAGTGATTTATTTGAAAAGTATTTCCCGTCTTATCAGTTTGACGGCAAGGTACCATGTGTGCTTCAGGAAATATCTGGTAAGAAGTATTATTATTATGATTTCCAGACTGCATACACTCAGACGGAACTGCTGTATCGTGCAAGAGTAATGGCAGGACAGATGACAAATGCAGAGTATAGTGCATGGTTAGATGAATTCCCGTCTGCACAGTATTTTGCTGCAGGGTTTATTGAAGATTATGATGCTGAATTGGAAATGCATAGAAAATATGTAGCAGCAACAAATAAGACCGGGCTTACAGATAGTGTAATTGCAGAATATCTGGTAGATATTGGCGATTATGAGGATTTTGATGCTGGAAATATTGTTCTTCCGGATGCAGATCTTGATCCAAATGTGAGTATTTATTCCAGCGGTGCAATTACAACGAAGAAAGATACAACATTTAGTATTGTCAGAGCAGACAATACAGATGCACTTACAAAGCTTTTGACTTCTGATAGTCTGAAGGACATGAATGAGGGAAATAGCTGGCTTGGTTCAGTAGATGCAAACGGAAAGGAATCAAAGTATACAGATGCATATCAGCTTTCCAATGATTTGGAAATGGAATATGACTATATGAAGTGGAATCTGGGACATTATAGTCAGAATCCTACATTAGATTCGGTTACACTTGCAAACAATGCAGTAGAGAAGCAGTATATTAAGGCGGTTGTCAATGATGATGATCTTGGTGATGGAAGTATCACACCAATTAATAAGTTCCTGGATATGTCGAAGATAACAGAGAGTACAAACATTACACCTAATATTTCTGGTACAGATTCGGGCGCAAATGTTATGGATCTTGCATCTGGGTACTCTGTATGGGTAAGTAATTCAGATGTAGTTGTCAAGGCAAAGAAGGAAGATAAAGGTGAGGTGCGAGGCGTTGTAATCACTAAGGGAGATGTATACTTTGATACATCGGCTGAGAATGGTGTTACTGATTTTGAAGGTGTGATTATTGCCGGTGGTAAAGTGTATGTAGCTGGAAATGTAAAGACAATTGCTTCTTCTGCTGAGATTTGTAGAGCAGTATTGCGTGAATGCTTACTGACTGGAGATGATAATTCAAAATTGATATTGAGTCTGTTCCGTGGATATGAGCCAAAGGAAGAGGATGCATCTTCCACAGACGCTTCCGAAGCAAAATCAATTGATATGATTGATTATACAGATGTTGTAAGCTTCGCAAACTGGATGAAGAATGTGGAATAGAGAGGTGGCCTATGGAGAAGAGAAGATTTATGAAGGATAACAAAGGCTACACACTCATTGAGATGATTATCGTTATAGCGATTATTGCAATAATGACTGGCGCGGCTATGGTAACAATCACGATTTTGCATAATGCAAAAGCCAAGGAAGCTTCTATTACATTGGAAACAGCATTGTCTGAAACACAGAAAAATGCCAAAGGGAAAATGTGTGTGGTAGCGGATACACAGCAGCCAGATTACAAATTTGCATTAGCTGTCTATAAAAGTGGTAGTAAGTATTATGTAAAGAAGGGTTATTATATAGGAAATGGTAATGATATGTCGCTGAATTCCAGTTATGTATTTGATGATTCAGAGAATGCAAACAGTGGAAAGGGCGAGAGCTTTTCGGCATATGTAAAGGTGAAGTACAAAGATTCATCTGGTACGGAACAGGATATTACCGGAATTGATGAAAAGCCTGTATATATAATTTATGACCGTCAAGGGATGTGTATATATGGTGATGGTCAGTATGAGTTTTATCGTAACAGCAAAGACTCATTGTTAAATACCGTGGTTTTGAATAAAAATGGAAGCCATACATTACATTAAGGAGGGCGTGAAGATGAATAAAGATAATAAAAACAGCGGCTTCTCCTTGGTGGAATTGATTATAGCTATAGCAGTGCTTGCGTTCTTGATGTTAGCAGTTTCTTCCTTTATGGGATCGAGCGTATCACAAACAAGGAAAGAACAGGTGGATGTTAAGTTACAAACACAGGCTCAGGAAACATATAGCTTAATTACAGACACTATCATGCAGGCAAATGATATTGTGATGGTTGGATATACAGCATCAGAACAGTTGAATTTTGCAACGGTAGGAGAAGAGACAAGTGCAACAATGGCGAAGAAGTTCTATGTGAAGGATGAGGCAACAGCAAAAGCACTTGTAAAAGATCCATCTTTATATGGGATTAATGATTCGGTTTCAAAGGCAGATGTAATATGTTTTAAGGATATTGATGTAGACGATCCAATATATATATCATATCTGCGAATTGAAAGTTCCGTTCCGTTGGATATGAATCTGGTACCGGGTGGAAACCCAAGCATCTTGTCTGAACAGGTAATAACTAATTCATTGACAGGGGAAGCAACAAAGGTACAGTGCACAGAACAAAATTCCAAAATTGTATACAGCATAAATGACACATTAGTTTCTACCTTTTACTTCGAAAACAATAACATGTATTATGGCAGAAAATATGCATACATGACAATGTCAGATGATGAGGTGGATATGTCAGATTCAAATTCAAAGTTTGTACATCTGTATAATCCATATTTGTCATATGTTGAAGCAAAGCTAGGAGCGATAGGCGTTGGTGTTGCGGGATGTACAGCAAACATTGATGCAAAAAACAATTCAGTTAAGCTGGATATATACTATAATCAGTCTAATATGACGTATACAACGAATGGAAGAGTGAATCCAAGAAATTCGTATGTATTAGTACCAAAAAAGTAGGGAGGGGAAGTAGAACATGAAACGTAAAACAAAGATTTTGATATCTGCATTATCTGTAATGTTCGTTGCGGCGATTGCGGTTGCAATTGCATCGTTCTCCTTCGCTGGAAATGGTGACGAAGACGGCTTGCTGGAGAATGGCGAAATTATTGCGGATGCAAGCCAGAATGTGGATACAAAAACGATTATCGATTACATTATCGATAATTCAAATTCAGAAGATCCAGAAGTAGATAAGATTTATCATATCGCAGAAATTTCATCTTCTTCTGCTTCAAGCTTAGAGACATTTGTTAGTTCCAATGGCTTTAAGGATTATGTTATTGATGGAAACCGTACAATCGAGCAGGCGATGGCAGATGGTTGTATCGAATACAAATGTTTTGGCGGAAATGTAACAAGTGATGCAGATCTTGCTTATATTTCAAAGGCAGATTTCATTTATGTAAGTAATGATTCTGCATCGAAATTTACAAAAGACAATGACATGAGCGAGAAATTATATGATCTTCTGCATACATATGCAGTTGGTGATTTTAAGCCTTTAGTCATTGACAGCCCAAATGCAACAACCGTTGATCCAGCGACATCAAAGAATATGAAAGATCTTGCATCTTCTGTATTTGGTCCAAATGAAAAGTATTATTACACATTCAAGTGGGCAAGTAGCTTAAGTGCAGATCAGTATTTGCAGCATGCAGGTGGTTCTTTGTATCTGGGAATTAACGGTCAGACACAGAAGACAAATGGTGCATGGACAGAAGTATATGAGTCAGACCCGACTGCCTCTGCTTCAGATGGATCCTCAGCACAGCCGATGTCTATGGCGAAGATTTTGACAATTGGCGTCAATACTACATATACAAAGACAGATGCGCTGTTAGCAGGAAATCCGTCAGCAACGGGGTTGTATGCAGCAGATGGTTCTGCAATTGCAGATACTGCTACATCAAAATATTATAAGCTGGATGCAAATTCAATCTTCTATAAGAATGGTTATAATAACCGTGTCGGTGTAAGACCAACTTATATACAAAATGATATTGTAACATTGGCTGATTCAGAATCCGTTAATTTTGATCAGTACGACATGATTGTGATTGAAGATTCTTGTTATAATCAGACAATCACGGCAGATCTCTATAAGAAATTTGCATCAGCAATGTATGGTAAGCTCCATATTGTATATGGTGCAGATATGGGAACATCATCAGATGCTGCGATTAAAGTTCCGGATGATTTAAAAGAGACAAACTACTCTAAGTTATTCTATATGGTAGCAACAACAGAGTATGTTGCACGATATGAGAATATCATGGTAACTTCAAGAGCAGACTTCAGTGTTGTTACAACTTCAAAGAGTGCAGCGACAGCAAAGGTTATTGCAGATTTGATCAATGCATCGAAATATCGTGGAATTGGTGGTAGAGGTTCTTCTTCCTCATCCTTTACGGTGTTAGAGATTCAGCCATGCTATCCAATTGATGAAGCTGTGGCACAGGAAGTAGGCAAGGCAAAGCCAAGAAGTGGTAATGCATCAAGTATTTATGGAAGTGGAAATTATTATACAGCTCCAGCTAATGTCGTGAATGGAAAGACAAAAGAACAGTTAGCTGAAAATACAGAGTACTATGCCTGGGAGCTTTCTAAGGCAAAATTAGCAGATGCATTAAACTTACCAATTGATAAGATTAATTTGGTACAGATGTCATCCGAGGAGTTTGCGTGTGATAAATCAGAAGTTTTAGGAAAGTACGATTTGGTTTATATTGGCGGAAATACATCTGCATTAAAGGATGTGTTAGAATATCGTAGTTTGACAGGTCTTGCAAGATGGGGTGGGACATTGAAGTCTAATTCGGGTAGTTTGGATATGTCAAAGATTACAACTTTGCCAATCTACACGATGTATTCTCACAATGGTGATATTGTAAATCTGGATCTTTCAGCTATGGCACAGTCTCCAGGTCCTGCAAACAGTGGTACACCAACTGCGAAGGTTCGTCTGAATGGAAATTATACAGATACGTTTACAGTATTGAATGGTAATGATATCACATATAATCGGTATGAGGCATTAAAAGAATATGTTGATGCAGGAATGCCGGTTGTAGTAAGTAAGAATCTGACAACAGCATATACTCTTGCAAAGACAGATGGCTATTTGCAGAACTCGATTGATCCGGATTCTAATATGTATAAGTTATTGGCAGCATGTGAAGGCACTGATAAAGATAATGTACAGTGGAACTTTAATCAGACGGATGTGGAAGATATTTTAAGTGATGGTTCGCTTGGTGATTCATTAACAGGATATGTCTCAGTGTTCAAGGGTGGTGCAGCAGATACTCCAAAGAATGAGTTGAGTTCAATCTATGCAACATCAGAGAAGAGACCAAAGTTGACAATCACAAGTATGCCGGCAACTTATAATCGGTATGATGAAACATCACAGATTACAGACGGTACATTGAAATTTAAATATACAGTCACGGGAAGTGCCAATTATACGGTTAAACTGTATATTGATGATGATGGAAATAGTACTTTTGATCGAAAAGAAGAGTACATGACATCAGGAGATGCGAATTCACTTACTTATCAGTGCGCGGACAGCTTCTATGGTCCACTGTATTGGATGATTGAGGTTGTTGATACAAATGGAAATTCAGTCAGCCAGACGGGTATTGCTTATGTCAAGAACAAGACTGACGAAAAACAGCAGGTAAATGTATTGCAGATTATGCCGGGAGGTAAGGCAAACCAGTGGTCAAATAACGCACTTGGCGAAGGCGCAGAAGGTTACAACTCCTTGTATTTCTGTACTGTATGTCAGCAGGCATATCAGAGACTGGAGTATAACCCATATACGAATTCAGGAAATCGTACAGCGTATGGAGCTCTTTATGGTGGTAATTTCCAGGATTCGAAGGATGGTATGCTGGGAAGTCACTACTTAGGTAAGCATGAGCATACGTTTGGTATCGTAAGTTATGACAGTCAGCTTGTTGTACCTGGAAAAGGTGTCAAGGGTATGGATGACTGGGATAACAACCTTGCAGATCAGGTAAATGATCTGTATGACTTTGATATTGATATTATGCTGCGTAATGAGTTTGAGCAGGCTGCAAAGGATGCAGAAGCTGCATATGATTACAAGGTTGACAATGGAGAAGTTAATTACTCTTCAGCAATTACAGATGCAGAAAAAGAGGCACTTGTAAATTCATTTACAATTGATTCAACGGATACTGATTATGATAAGTATAATGCACTCACAACAGTGGAAGATAAATATAAATTTATTAAGAAACGTGAGTATGAGCAGTTGGCAGGCAAGTATTGGCAGTTGTATCAGTTTATGAAGAATGAGAGTGCAACTGGAACATCCAGCATGAAGGATGAAACAGGTGTTGATATTCAGAAAACAACCGTTGATGCAAGAAAGGAACTTGATGAAGAAATTGATAAGTTAATTGCCGGAATTCAGTCAGGAAGCACAAATTCAGGCAAGACAACCTTCTCAAGTAATACATCAAAAGAGACTTTGATTCAGGAATTGAATCGTTTGAAGACAAAATCAACGTACAGTGATTATTATTCTATTGATGGTAACGCTGCACAGTATAATGATGTATCACAGGCATATCTTCCAAATGGCGAGAGTATGAACACTTATATGGAGGAGTACTTCAAGGTAAAAGATAAAGAACTTGAGTATAAGGAACTTTACAAGAAATATACAAGATATGCAGCAGGTGCCGATTGGTTACAGGAATCATACAGTACAATTATTCTTGGACCATCTGAAGATTTCGGTGGAGATGATATTACAAGTCCGATTGCACTTGCAGATTTGAAGTCTTACATCGAAGATGATGGACAGCTCCTGTTGTTCCATGATACATTGACAAAGTTCTCTGATAAGGGTACTTCTACATTGACAGCAACACTTCGTTCATACTTTGGTATGGATCGGTATCACTTTAATGATCCTGTGACAACAGATGCAAGTCAGAATTATGTGAAGTATACAACTACACAGGATAGTGACAAGTACTTTATGACGAATCTGTCGACAACGAAAGATGAAAGTCGGTATACAAGCTGGCTTTCAGATATGAAAAAAGTGTTTGGGTCAACGCCAAGCAAATATCTGACATCCGTGGCATATACAGATGCGGTAAATGTCAGTGGTAATGATAATCCATATGCAATTCCTTATCGGTATGCCGATTTGAGCTGGGCAATCGCAGGATATTGGTACAATGCAGCTAGCTTTTCTGCAAAGGAGAATACAAAGTATGGTACTGATAAAGCGAGTCAGAACAATCAGGGTATTGTAACATTGTTCCCATTCACATTGGCATCTGAGTTGAATATTTCAGGAACGCACTCACAGGCATATGCGCTGGATGTTGAAAATGATGACATGACTGTGTGGTATTCTCTTGCAGGTGGTAATAATACAAAGGACGGTTCTTCCATCTATGCAGCATCACCGAGAGATGGTATGGACAACTACTTTATTTACACTTATAAGAACGTAAACTACTGTGGTGCCGGACATTCGAAGGTGACTGGTGTAGGAAAGGATAATAATGATGAGCGTTACCTGTACATCAATATTATTTGTAACTCAGTTCGTAACAGTGTAAAACAGCCAACCATTTATGTATATGACTATGGTAAAGAAACAAATAATATCATCAAACGTGATGTAAACGATGATTATTATACAAAGGTTGAGGAGAATACTTCATATCCAGAGTTTAGTTTTAAGGTAACTGTAGACCAGGATGCAACATTAAAGCAGGTTCGAATCTACTATGATTTGGATTACTCAGAGACAAATCGTGATAGTTCATATGTAGCAGATAAGAATCATGTATTGATTGCGGATTGGAATTCTACACAGGTAAAGGAAGGTATCATCAAGGATGTATTCCGATATGATTCTTCTCTTGAGAAGCTGTTGAATAAGGATGGCGGACAGATTGCTGAGAAGTATGTAGATTCTGATGGTAAGGAAGTTACAGTAGCGGCAACGAAATTGAAGCTTCAGCCATCGTACTTTGAGAATTACAATAATGAATATACATATATTGTAATTGAAGCAACTGATTCCGAAGGTAACAAGGTTTACCAGAGAATCAAGGTTATGTTGAAGGATTATCTCTTTGATTTAACTTAAAAATATTTTAAAAAGCATGGGAAACTCTGAAAAGAGTCCCATGCTTTTTTTGCCATTTGATTGACTTTTTTATAAGAATCGTTATAATCAAAGTATGTATGTAGTTAGGGATTAGGCGGATATATACCACAACGTACAAAATAATATGAAAGGGGAGATACTATGCGAAAACGCAAAATGAATCGAGCGCTTGTTGTCGCATTGAGTGTTGCTATGGCATCAAGCAATATAGCACCAACAGTTACATATGCGGCGGAGCCATCTCAAGTTTTAGAAGCGTCAGAACAAGAAAATCCACAAGAAGAAACAAGTGAACAGGAATCCAAGACGGAGGTTGAATCTGTAAGTGATGATTTACAGCAGGCAGAGCAAACTGTTGCAGATAACAAGACGATAACAGAAGAAACATATTTGGAGTATACGCCTGCAGAAGGAAATTATACTCTGTCTTATCAGATTCGTGTAAATAATGGGAAAAAGGAAGCAATTATTAAGGGATATGGTAATAATAAGACAGATAGAAATATTACTATTCCAAGTGAGGTAAGTGCTTCCGGTGAGTACACAAATGCTGCAGATTATCAAAATATTCCAGTTACAGCGATTGATCAAGGTGCATTCGCATTGATGGAATGTCCAAGAAGCGTGAGTATTCCTGCCTCTATAGAATCCATTGGTACAAATGCATTTGCCGGAGGAGAAAAACAGAAAGTTTACATATTGCAGTCCGTTACAATTGAGGAAGGTTCAAAGCTGAATTGGATTGGAGAGGCTGCATTCCAAAGTCAGGCAGGATTGAAAAGTGAGATTGTGATTCCTAATGGTGTTACTAGAATTGGTAAACAGGCATTTTATAATTGTGAAGGCTTGACAAAGATTACATTTAATGGTGGAGGAATCATTGGTGCGCAGGCATTTTCTGGTTGTAAGAATATCAATATGGCAGATGGATTGGTACTTCCACTCAAGGTGACAGAAATTGATGATGAAGCTTTTTTGAATTATGGAGCATTTTCAACAAATGCAGGAGAACTTGAACTTCCAAAAGGGCTTACATCAATCGGAAAGAAAGCATTTTCTGGCGCCAAGCTGAAGGGAAATCTTGTTATTCCAAGTTCAGTTGAATCTATGGGAGATTCTGCATTTCAAAGTGCATATGCGGATACAGCTGAATCAAACAAGGGTACGTTATCGTTTGAAAATGGAAGTAAATTAACGAGTATTCCAGCGTATGCATTTGATAAGTGCCTTGCGTTTAAGGGCTCGATTGTAATTCCAGAGGGGGTTACAAGTATTGGGCAATATGCATTTGAAAAGTGTTCAGGGATGGATGGAACGCTTTCTTTGCCATCCGGATTGGAAACAATTGGCAATTATGCTTTTTCTGAGTGTTCAAAGCTGACAGGAGGAATTACACTTCCAGATACGTTGACACAGCTTGGTACGTATACATTTAATAAATGTAGTAATATTAATGGAGAACTTGTATTAAGTAAGAATTTAAAGAATATACCACAGGCTGCATTTTCAAACTGTTCTAGCATGATTGGAAGTGTGGATATTCCAGAAGGCGTACAGAAAATAAATGCAAACGCATTTCAGGGATGTTCTTCGTTAAATGGAACATTAACAATCCCGGAAACGGTAGATACGATTGGTGCCTATGCCTTTGATCAATGTAGTTTACTCACTGGGACTTTAACAATACCGGGAAAGGTAACTAATGTATCGAATTATGCATTTGACGCATGTTCTGGATTTGATGCATTAAAGCTTTCGGATAGTATTACAACTATCGGAAATTATGCATTTGCAGATTGTGATGGTTTTAAAAATGAATTTGTACTTCCTGCAAACCTGAAGACGGTTGGAGAGTTTTCATTTAGTGGTTGTAGTGGACTTGTTGGAAATCTGGCGATGCCGGATACTGTCACTTCAGTTGGAAAGTCTGCTTTTGCAGGGATGTCCGGATTAAATGGATATATGTATTTGTCAAAGAAACTTACATCCTTTGGAGAGCTGTGCTTCTATGGTTGTTCGAAATTAACAAATCCGAAGGATGAGCAGGGTAACATACAAATTATTGAGATTGCAGAGGGAACAACGGCGTTACCACAGCAGATGTTTGGAAATTGTAAGATGCTGACAAAAATACAGGTTCCAAAGACTATTAAGACAATCAATACTGGTGTATTTATTGGAACGAACTCTGCACTGGATCTTTATGTATATGCGGGGTCTGATGGAGCTGCGTGGGCAAGAAATTTGTCCACAGAGCAGAAAACGTTTGATGTTATTTATTTGGATGCATTAGCTTCAATCAAGCTTTCCAATAACGCATACACAATGCGAGTTGGCTCAGAGAGAGACTTGTCTGCAACTATCAAATATTATAAAGAAGAAAATGGTGTGGATGTACCATATGAAGTTGCAGAGAAAGATGCACCAGATAAATTAACATGGACTATGAATAATAAAGATACAGGTACCTATGCATCCTATGCAGATGGCAAAGTATCAGCAATCAAACAGGGAACGGAAACAATCAAGGCAACATCACCGGATGGTAAGACAAATGGTATGTGTAAGGTAACAGTGTTTAATAAATATGTTACACAAATGTCGTCCTCTGATCCAGCAACAACAAAACTGAATGCTTCAAAGGATGGAGAGCAAACAACGATTACAGCAACAATCAAATTGCAGGGATTCAAAGAAGCATTGGAATATGGTGAGATTAAAGAGGAAGATGTGACACTTACATGTACACCATCTGTAGAAGGTGTGGTTAAGATTGAGACGGGAAAGATTGTGTTTAATGAAGATTATACACAGGCTACAGTTTCAACAGTAATTACACCGGTAAAGAGTGGAAATACAGTTATTACATTTGCTACAAGTGTACCTGGTGAAACGGAAACGAAATTTACAAAGACGATAAATGTCTATATGCCGTTACAGAGTATCAGTATTCCTGAAACAGCAACTGTAAAGGTTGGCGGCGAGAAGTTGAAGTTGACAGCGACATTGAATCCAGAAGGAGCAACCACACAGAAGGTCACATGGAAGAGTTCGGATACATCGGTTGCGACTATTAAGTCTACGACCGGAGAAATTACAGCAAAGAAGGCAGGAACAGTTACTATTACATGTACACCTTCAAACAACTCGAATTATGGTGATACGGCAGAAGCTGTTACCTGTACATTGACGGTTTTGCCAAAGGATGGAACAACGCCAACACCGACACCAGATCCAACACCAAATCCAAATCCGAATCCGGATCCAAAACCAACTCCGGATCCAAAACCAACTCCGACACCGACTCCGGAAGTGAAAGTTCCAACAATGTCAGTGAGCTATCGTACGCATGTACAGACATTTGGATGGGAGAAGTCATGGAGTAAGGATGGCGCTATGTCCGGTACGTCCGGAAAGGCAAAACGTCTGGAAGGCATTGAAATAAATGTCAGCGGAAATGATAAGGTTGGCATTCAGTACACGACTCATTGCCAGAGCTACGGCTGGCTGCCATGGTCATCAAACGGAGACATGAGTGGTACAGAAGGTGAAGCAAAGCGGCTGGAGGCAATTAAGATTCAGCTTACAGGCGCCGATAAGGATAAGTATGACATTTATTATCGTGTACATGCACAGTCTTATGGCTGGCTCGGCTGGGCGAAGAATGGTGCACCAGCAGGAACTGCAGGTTATGCAAAACGTCTGGAAGGAATTCAGATTGTAATTGTTAAGAAGGGCGAGAAGATTGACGAGAATAAGAATGGCATTAAATCCGTCAATAAGAGTGCATATATTGCATTATCTGGAACGTCACCAGTTGTGAATTCGAAGCCGACATCTTCAATGAATCCCACGATTGAAGGAAACAGTACACCAAATGTTACATACAGAACGCATGTACAGACATATGGCTGGCAAGGTTGGAAGTTTAACGGAAGTATGAGTGGTACAAGTGGACAAGCAAAACGTCTGGAAGGTATCGAAATTAAACTGACAAACAAGCCTTATAGCGGAGGCATTAGTTATACAACACATGTACAGTCCTATGGATGGCAGGGAAATGTGAATAATCCTTCTACTTGGAGATCAAATGGTGCAATGTCCGGTACAAGTGGTGAGGCAAAACGTCTAGAAGCGATTTGTATTACTTTAACAGGCAAGATGGCAGAGCACTATGATATTTATTATCGTGTACATGCGCAGACATTTGGCTGGCTTGATTGGGCAAAGAATGGTGCACCAGCAGGAACTGCAGGTTATGCAAAACGTTTGGAGGGCATAGAAATTAAGCTTGTTCCAAAGGGTGGAGCGGCACCTGGTAAAACAGCTAGACCGTATGTAAGTAAGTAATTATTATATTATTAGTAAAATAAAATCCATGAGTGACTTCGATAATATCGGGGTTGCTCATGGATTTTTGT
>ERZ835541.1952-NODE-1952-length-18317-cov-4.398313_pt1 | contig 18317 bp, 17 predicted proteins | sample MGYA00519945_ERZ835541 | MGnify/ENA primary metagenome ERZ835541 (study PRJEB31850, sample SAMEA3708780) | human gut metagenome | biome: human gut; feature: human-associated habitat; material: faeces | place: China | collected 2014 ...
TGCCCTTCGGACAAGAAGCATCCCTCGCTCTAAAGAGCTCGGTCAATTTTTATTTTACTTTTACTGTTACGATCGCTTTCTTCTTTCCGGCTTTAACCGTAATCTTCGCTGTTCCGGCTTTCTTGGCTTTCACCACTCCTTTTGCATTTACAGTAGCTACTTTTTTATTGCTGCTGGTAAATGTTACTTTATCGGAAGCGGTGATCGGCTGAAGCTCTGCTTTGATTTTATAGCTCTTCTTTTTCTTTAAAGTAATCTTCTTTTTGTCCACTGTAATTTTCTTTACGGCAACTTTCTTTTTCTGTACTTTTACGTTGAATGAAGTACTGTAACCGCTGGCAAGTGTTACCGTAATTTTTGCTGTTCCGATCTTCTTTCCTTTGATCGTACCATTCTTAGAAACGGTTGCTGTTTTTGTATCACTGCTCTTATAAGAAACAATCCTGTCAGTCGAAGGCATTCTTATGGTTTTTATTTTGTAAGAGCTTTTCACTTTCAATGGAACCGTCACATCCGACTTCACATTCAATTCCACGTATGGTGTCTGTGCAACTTCCAGTGGAACATACGTATCTGCTTTTGCAAAACATGCACCAAAAACACTGGATTTTCCATAGTGATCAGCAGTTAAAATATACTGCTTTCCTTTTTCCAGCTTGCAGTTCAGTGTACCGATCGCCATTCCTTTCGACTGATATCCGCTGGCTGTTTTTTCGTATACACGGAACCAGCAGGATTTCTGCCAGTAGTCTGCACCATATCCGGTGACGCTCACATAATAAGCACCGCTTTTATCCGGTGTAAACCAATAATACGCAGTTTCTCCGTCCGTGTACTTTAAAGAAGAATAGGATTTTTTCATATCCAGTTTGTTGGAGCTGTTCAGTGACAGGTCACGTATCGTGATCGGATAACCAGTTCCTGTCAATTTCTCCTTCTCTCCATTATCGCTGTTCATGGATAACGTTTTCAGAGACACTCTGACCTGGTAATTTCCCTTTGCACCAGCCATACCCGGATTGTTTACAACATTTGATATATCATTCCCGTTTGCATCCAGAAACATAACATTAAATACATATTTATAATCATCTGTAAGAGAAAAAGCAGTACCATTATCCCAATCAAACGAATAAGTCTTTGTGCCATTTTCATATTCGACTGTCAGTTTCGCCCCATCCGGGGAAATGGTTTCAAAATCTGCATTGTAGAAAACATCTCTGGCATTTGCTTTCTGCAGGGTAACGTTTTTAATATCTGGAGCTTTGCGGAAGGTGATCGTACCCGTTCCCTGCACCTGTCCATCTACAGAATCCTGCAGTTCCAGACAGAATGTATAAGATTCTGTATTGTTCAGCTTTTCTGCAAAATACAGTGCATCGGAAGAGTAATCATCCAGTACGTGAATGTTCATATTTTCCGGGAAATTAAGATCAACATAATAATATCCTGTTTCTTCCGGTGTAAACGTGAAATAATATTTCTGTCCGACCTGTGAGAAACTTCTGGTGTATGTCTGGTTCAGTACCAGTGGCACTTCCAGTTCATCACTCTGTGCCTGTACAAAAGCATCTGTGCTGTTTGCTGTATTTACATCGTCTGTTACATTTGCAGTTTCTGTCAGTTTTTCCGTATCTGCCAGTTCTGCTGCCTGTGCTGTTACACCTATTGTGCCGGCGGCAATCACTGCTGCCAGCAATATTCCATAATATTTTTTCTTCATCTGAACCTCCTGATTCTTTTACTTCTTATTTTCATTTATTACTTTTGACAATCATCAGTATACTACATCTTAGAAACTCCCTGTAATATCTTTGGTTCTATCTCCTTTCTCAGGTCTTCCGTCTTTTTTCCTGTTCTGGTTGCTGTAAAAAATCCCCCCTGAGATATTCCGGCAGCATCAGGTACAACACAACTGCTGTCAGAGATTTTCCAAAAGGGGATTCTATATCTGCAAATCAAATTACATCATTTTACTTTTACCTTGCATTTTGCTGTTATTTTTCCGGATTTTACAGTGATCACCGCTGTTCCCTTTCCGTCGTAGGCTGTATGATAACACACCATTCTGAAAAATTATGTTCTTTTTTTGGAATGGACTCCTCTTTCTTCAGACCGCACTTCACGCAGGTAACTCGCTGAATTCCTGCGTCTTAAAGTCAGATGCATTCCATTCATCCTCTGTTCCGATGTAACGTACTGCGAGCAGAGAAGTGAGATCTGTAACAAGCTTCGTTCCAACTGTTGTCACTGTTTTCGGGAACGTAATATACTGCAAAGAACCACATGCCGCAAATGCTACGGCTGCTGCAAGCATCGCCGCAAAAAGTTTTTTTCGTCTCATAATATTTTCATTCTATTTCTTATAAGATCCTCCCATATAGCAAAATTATAACGTAACAATATCCTGTTTTCAATCATATATCAGCGACATTCTTGTACTTAGGAGGATTATACCATGAGCAAATTATAATTTTCTGATAATTCACTCATTTTTTATAAGTATACAAATATGCGATTTTTCACTTTTTTGACGTTTGGAAACATCACTTATCATTTCTTCACAAAACGTGCGTTTGCTTTTTGGAATTTATAAACACTGCCTTTGTGCACAAAAAATGTGGATAATGTTGATAACTCAGTGTATAACTCTATTTTTCAGCAAATTCGACATTTTTCACTGTGGATAACTCGTGCGTGAATCCACAGGAATTTATCCACACTCTGTTTATATCTCAAATCTTTTGTGCATTTTGCCAAACGGCTTTTTTTATTGTTTTTCTATTTAATTAGAATTGTCTTAATCAGCGTGTAAATATTTAAAATTATCTAATTATTTCATCCTAATTCCAGAAGACTTCCGCTTCCGCAAACAATGTGCAGCAAATCTATCTTATCATCCTTCAACCTTCAATTAAGATAAACACTCCGCAGAAACGCAGTATTTTTCCTTATAACGTAAGAAGGGAGCGTTCTTGCGAACACTCCCGTTTTAGTTCTCTGTTCAATTAATCTTATTCTTAAAAGTAACTTCTTGCTGCACAAGCGGTTCTGTAATCTACGCTTGATACGATGATACCGGTCTGTTCGTTACTTGCGTGAACAACCTGACCATTGCCGATGTACATGGATACGTGTCCGATACCGCTTCCGTTATCATAGAACAACAGATCGCCCGGCTGTAAATTGCTCATATCTACTGCAGTACCGCCGCCTGACTGAGATGCAGCTGTACGTGAAATGCTGATTCCGAAGTTTGCCAGGACAGACTGTGTAAATCCAGAGCAGTCTGTTCCGTTTGTCAGGCTTGTACCACCATATACATATGGATTACCAACAAACTGAAGTGCATAGTTTACAACGCTCTGTCTGAGAGAATCAGAACTGCTTGCATTTGACTGTGGAACATCTCCGGTATAGTCAGAACCCGATGGTGCAGAGCTGTCTGTCGTTGTACTTCCGGTGGTATCACCTGTTGTATAATCCGGTGTTGTCGTTGTATCGCCTGTGCCGTAATCCGGAGTAACGGTAACATCACCTGTGCTGTAATCTGGTGTTGTTGTCGCATCACCTGTCGTGTAGTCCGGTGTTGTTGTCGTATCACCTGTTGTGTAATCCGGTGTTGTCGTTGTATCCGTTGTTGTGGACGGTGCCTGTGTTTCCTGCTGTGTCTGATCACCTGTCCAATTCTGATTCTGCTGCTGAGATGCCTGTGCCTGCTGCTGTGCTGCATACGCTGCTTCTGCTTCTGCCTGCTGGCGTGCTGCTTCCGCTTCTGCTGCTGCCTGTGCCTCTGCTGCTGCCTGATACTGTTCAGCCATATATGCTGCATACTGTGCTTCATCTGCAGAACTTACTGCGGTAGAAGCGATTTCCTGTACGTTATAATCTAATTCCTGCTCAGATGCAAGCTGTTTTGCTTCTGCCGCTGCTACGATTGCTTCCTGTGCTGCATAGGCTGCTTCGTTTGCATCCGCATTGTTCATCGCATTGATTGCTGCTTCTTTCATCTGATCTGCACGATCCAGAGCACTCTGTACTGCCTCTTCTCTTGCTGTACTCGTTTCGATGGATTCTGCCTCTACAAATTTTGTTTCACAGTCTACATAGTCGCTGGAAACATATCCAACTACGTCATTATCAACTGCTACTTTTACCCAGCCGTCTTCCTGATCAATAACCTGAAGCTGCTGTGAGTCTCCAACCAGTGCGATAACATCGGAATCAGTGCTTGCTTTCTTACGAACCATCAGAGTCTCTGTATTTACCGTAGCTACATCATCTCCGACTTCTGCTGCCAGCTCTTCTGCCTGTGCACCTGTTACAAAATAATCTTTGCTTACATATCCTGTAACATCTCCGGATTTGATCAGGTACCAGTCACCTGTCTGACCAATGATCTCTGCTGCTGAATTGTTATATAACTTTCCAACGATCTGACCTGTCTCTGTGCTTGCTTCATCACGAATATTTACATATTCATCAACCTGAGCAATTACCAGACTGTCATAACCGGTTGCAATCACTTTTTTTGTTTCGGAATTTTCCTTCTTTTCCTGACTTGCAATGATCTCAGCTCCGATTCCTGCTAATGGCATCTCCCCTGCTGCAAAAGCGGTAAGACCGGTGCTTGCGAAAATAACGCTTCCTGCAAGACAACATGCAGTGACTTTTACTACTCCTCTTTTCATTACTTATATCTACCTCCATGTATTGAAAACACTGTGTAATTTTCATTTATTACAAAACTGTTACATTTTTTACACGCTAATCATAACAAACCGGAGGTGTTTTGTCAACAGTAATTAATATCTTTTATAAGGATTTCATACATTTTTCAAATATTTTTTCACAGATATGAAACAGTATTTGACTTTAAAAGAGGCTCTGCAAATTATTTTATACTTCTGCAATTCACGTATATTCCGCTTTGTTCCGGGTATTAGCATTAAATACTGTGCTGAACGGACTCTACTGCATTTGCACCATCTGCTGCGGCTGTAATAATCTGACGTAACATTTTTGTACGCACATCACCGGCTGCAAAGATTCCCGTAACATTTGTGACACAATTTTCATCTGCCACGATATAACCTGCCTCATCTTTTTTAATTTCATCCGGAACCATGTTCGTATTTGGTTTCATACCGACAGCTACAAACACACCATCCACAGGAAGATGTTTCTTCGCACCTGTTTTCTTATTTTCAATAAACAGTGCCTCTACCTGATCTTCACCGCAGATTTCATTGACAACGGTATCCCAGATAATCTCCACATTCGGCAGAGCCATTAATTTCTTCTGTAGACTCTTTGCCGCACGCAGCTCATCTCTTCTGTGGATCAGATAAACTTTCTTGCATCCTCTTGCAAGAAACAGGGCATCTCCGACTGCCACATCTCCGCCTCCTACTACGGCAACCGTTCTTCCCTTGAAAAATGCTCCATCACAGGTCGCACAGTAAGAAACACCCATGCCAGCCAGCTCTTTTTCACCCGGAACGCCCAGTTTTCTGTGACTTGCCCCCGTACTGATGATAATATTTTTTGCATAAAAATCACCTTCGTTTGTACGCACCGTTTTCTGTGTTTCTTCTATTATAATGTCTTTTACTTCTGCAATCTGAAATTTCGCCTCCAGTGCATCCGCATGAGAACGGAATTTCATGCCAAGCTCATATCCATTCATTCCCGGCAGTCCCGGATAATTATCCACCTCTGCCGTGTTCACTACCTGTCCTCCACTGATATATTCCTTTTCCAGAACCAGAGTATCCAGTCCCGCCCTCTGGGCATAGATCGCAGCACTTAAACCTGCAGGGCCCGAACCAATGATGATCAGATCATATGTTTTTTCCATTGTATTTCCTCCTGATATCCATTATTTTCCTGTTGCTTACCGTATATTCCTGAAATGCTATCCGATATTAGTATAGTCAATCTTTTTGTAAAATAAAAGCATTGACAAACGGTTTTTTTTAGATTATTATAATAATAACTATTACTAATATTATGATATCAGGATTAACTTGAAATTTTTAAGCTTGGCATCATTTATCTAAAGGAGAACATTATGGCAGTTTTAAAGTACAGTAAACAGCGAGAAGCCATCCGGGATTTTCTTGCTCACTCGGAAGAACATCCGACTGCTGATATGGTTTACATGAATTTGCGGGAGAGCTTTCCAAATATCAGTCTCGGTACGGTTTACCGCAATCTGTCCCTGCTCTCTGAGACCGGACAGATCCTCAAGTTAAATATGCGAGATAGTGCTGACCGTTTCGATGGCAGGATCACACCACACGATCACTTTGTGTGTGAAAGATGCCATTGTGTAGAAGATATCTTCCTGGATGATAACGAGGAGATCACCATCGCAGCACAAAAAAAATTTGATGGCAAAATCAGAAGTCACACGACTACTTTTTACGGAATCTGCAAAAAATGTTTAGCATAATATAGATATCTGCTAAAACAGGAAAATTCTGTTGTTAAACACACTACAGTAAAAACCCCGCAAAACTTAATGAAAAAAACTATTAAAAAAGTCTTGACGGAAAGCAAAAGATGTGCTATCTTAATATCAGTAACAATTACTATTATTAATACAAGGATTCAACCTGTGAATGTTCAGAGCGTAAAAGTTTTGGACATCCCAGGATTAGCTTATTAAAAATCAAAGTGAAAAGGAGATCAAAAAAATGGCAAAATTTGTATGTACCGTATGTGGTTATGTTTATGAAGGCGAAGCAGCTCCGGAAGTCTGTCCAGTATGTAAAGCACCGGCTTCTAAATTCAAAGAGATGGATACAACAATGGCATGGGCTGCAGAGCACGAAGTAGGTATCGCTTCTGATGTTCCGGAAGACATCAAAGCTGACCTGAGAGCAAACTTCGAGGGTGAATGTTCTGAAGTAGGTATGTACCTGGCTATGGCAAGAGTTGCTCACAGAGAAGGTTATCCGGAAATCGGTCTTTACTGGGAAAAAGCAGCTTATGAAGAAGCTGAGCACGCTGCTAAATTTGCAGAACTGCTTGGTGAAGTTGTAACAGACAGCACAAAGAAAAACCTGGAAATGCGTGTAGAAGCAGAAAACGGTGCTACCGCAGGTAAAACAGATCTGGCAAAACGTGCAAAAGCTCTGAACCTGGATGCAATCCATGACACCGTTCATGAAATGGCAAGAGACGAAGCAAGACATGGAAAAGCATTCGCAGGTCTGCTTAAGAGATACTTCGGAGAATAATATTCAAGTCGAACGCACGCAGAAGTTGGAGTTTTCTCCGACCAGAATAAATTCATTTCCACGGAGGTGCCAGTATGGATTTAAATGAAACCATCTGTTTCTGTGCTGATGTGACAGCCGGAGATATCAAAAAAGCGTATGACGAAGGTCATACTACCGTTGATGCAATCGGTGAAGCAACCGAAGCCGGAACCCTCTGCGGCGGCTGCCAGGATCGTATCGCTGAATTGCTGGAAGAATTTGCAAAATAATTCCAGACAGGTCAAAGCACTTGCTGCTCATTCAAGTCGAACGCATTTGATCGGTATGGAAATATAAAATAAAAAATGCCCTGAACCAAAGGAGATATCTTTAGGATCATCTCCGGAAGTTCAGGGTATTTTTGTTTCTGCTTTTGGGACTTGTCAGATTTTTTGTGAACGTTTTAAAAAATCCATTATGCTATTTCCACCAGGGTTTTACAGAAGCAATCTTGCTGTCAAAACTTTGTATGCAGCCGTTTTTGTCATGGCATCCGTCGCCATATTAGAAACCGCATCTGTATCTGTATTTGTCAGATCGTCCAGTCCATCAAATACACTCAAAAGCTCCTGCGTGTGCTCCTGCAAAGTACCAGCCGGATTGCCATCTGAGTCTATCAGATTTGCATCCTCCTTCACAATCGCATAATCATAGGCATTCTGCATATGACTTTTTGCCATCTTAAGGGCTGTTATTGCCATTGCCGTATAATTCTGGCTCATGCCTGACTGTTTCTTGGCTTTGGATGCGTAATCAAATGCTTTTTTTGCCCATTCAGCCGCCTTATCCGCATAACTGTTCATTTTCTTAAGATCAGAAGCGTCCCATTTTAAAGGATCTTTTGTGGAGGAATTATCGCCATCCTGTGTTCCGCCATTATCATTTCCGCTGTTGTTATGATCTCCTGACACATCCGGATACTCCATAAATACAATTTTAGCTGTTCCCTCCGGAACTAACAACTCATCACTAAATGATTTTTCCACTGCCAGTGCACTTGCATACAGCTGTGATTTATCCAGGATATTTCCGTTCTTATCATAAAAGAAAACGTATTCGCCCCAGTTTGTTTTTCCTGTCTTTCCGTATTTTACCATTTTGAATTCTACATGCATATAGTAACTGCCTGTCCAACCGAATGGCTGATAAAAACTGTAGTTTGTGATTTTCATACGGTTTGATTCGTAACCCTGTTCACCGATGGTTTCCGGAATGACTACTTCTACATCGTCCCATTCAGCAGGGACAGTAACATTAATTTTTACTTTTTCTTTGCTGTAAGTATTTGTAAGCGTTATATAAGTGGAACCGGACTGTTTCGCTGTAATTGTCAGAGGAATCGACATTCCTTTCCATTTGCCCCATTTACAGGAAACAACCTTTGGATCCTTAATTTTAAATCGTATATTATTTACATTTTTCTGAATTTTAATATTGACCTTCTTTGACTTACCAGGCAAAATCTTGATTGCACCTTTGCTTACCGATACGTTATTTCGAACAGTAACTTTGCATGTCCACTTTTTGTTTCCTGCTGCCGCAGTGATCACCGCACTTCCCGCTTTCTTCCCTTTTACAACTCCCTTAGAAGAAACAGCTGCGATCTGCTTTTTCGAAGAAGTCCATTTCACTTTCTTCCTGGCATTGTTTACTTTCAGCTTTCCTGTGTGCCCTACATAGATGGTAATCTTCTTTTTATTCAGCTTCGGTGCCGCCGCTTTGACATCCACAGAACCTACTGTGAACATCAGTGCCAGAAAAAGAATAAAACCGCCTAAAAAAGCCCTGAATTTCTTTACACTTTTCATTTGCATCTCCCTTTCCATCATATAATTTTCCGGTGCTTTTTTCTATTATAGTATATACCAACATGAACAGCAAACGGAATTTTCCGATTCTTTATTTTTATAATATTTCCATCTAATTTCAGACATTTATATTTTTATTTCTTATTGTTTATGTTGTATTTATTTTCTTTTTGCTTTTCTATTGAAACATTGAGGGTTTTATGGTAGTATACCTTCAAAGCATATTTTTCTTAAAATTCCTGGCATCATGCCATCTACATTATCTCATTCACATTTCAGAAATTCATGCTTTTCATTCAAACAAATCAATTAAAAAGCAGGAGTTTCCAATTGTGACAGATAGGTAATGCATATGGCTGTCTCACATTCGTACACTCCTGTAAGAGGAGGTACTGCCTATGGCACACAAAAAGCAGCTGACAACCCATCGTAACTATAAGGATACCGTATTCCGTATGCTGTTTTCTGACCGGAAGAATTTACTGTCCCTTTATAACGCAGTCAGTGGGGCTCACTATGATGATCCGGAAAAACTGGAAATTGTCACCCTGGAAAATGCTATTTACATGGGAATGAAAAATGATCTGGCTTTTATCATTGATACAGACCTGTTTCTCTATGAACACCAGTCAACTTATAATCCAAATATGCCATTACGTGATCTATTTTATATTTCCAGCGAATATCAGAAACTGGTAGATAAGAAATCTCTTTACTCTTCCGTATTACAGAAAATACCGGCACCACAGTTTATCGTATTCTACAATGGCACAGAAAAGAAAAAGGACAGCTGGGTAAACCATTTATCGGAGGCTTTCGAAAACCTGTCCGGTGCTCCAAAACTGGAACTGGAAGTTCTGACGATAAACATCAATGAAGGGCACAATAGCGAACTCATGGAACAATGCCAGACCTTGAGAGAATATGCACAGTATGTAGCGTGTGTTCGAAGATATGCGAAGGAATTTGAATTGAACGAAGCAGTTAAGCTGGCAGTCGATGAATGTATCCGTAATAACATTCTTTCCGAATTTCTTCGTGCAAATAAATCGGAGGTAATTGCGATGAGTATTTTTGAATATGACAAAGAAGAGGAAGAACGGAAATTGCGGAAAGCTGAGTATGAGGCGGGTGTTGCGGCTGGTATGAAAGACGGCATAAAAGCTGGCGTTGCAGATGGCATTTCAAAAGGTAAAATACTTGCTAAAAAAGAAGATACTATTGCCCTTAGCAAACTCGGATTACCTGTCGAACAAATCGCCTCAGCACTGCAAATAGACATAGAAATTGCCAGGCAATGGATTCGTGATGAATAGTAAATAAAAATTTGCGGAGGTTTCCTGGCAGGTGTAAGGAATGGAAATGCCGCACATTTTAAAATAGTGTTTGCAAAAAAATAGTATGATATGGGTGTCAAAACATAATAATTATCGCCCATAGAAATCTATGTTCCTTGAAAATTTCATATAAAACAACAAATATCCGCTGTTAGCTCTGTTTTGGATAAGAAAATGCACCACTATTTCTGCTCTGTCAGCTGATTTTGGGAATAGATCTGTTGTTACAAGGTCAATGTTTTTTTCTGCCGCAGCATCTGTATTGTCCCTGCCGCTATAGGCCCCATCTGTTATAAGTACTGTTGGTTTCTCTGTTTTTTCCATGGCGTTAACGGTTTCCTTCAGGAACTGGCTGTCACTATGTGTGTTTTTTTCATACTGGTAATCTGTTACGATGGAACCATTATCTCCGACAGTTTCTACAACATTCGCTGTATAACCGCGGTTTTGTTTCCCTGCTTTTTCACGGTAAGTTGCGTCCGGATCAGATGGATTCTGCAGGATCTGGGAACCCATAGCTCCATCTTCTTTGGTTTTCAGCCGTCTTGCACCGGATTCTTCCACAACCGTCTGTTCTTTTAAAACACGTACCAGTAACTGATAGGCAGAACTTTCATCACAAGCCCCTTCACATTCGACAAGAAGTTTGTCTGCGTCAGCAAGGATCTGTTTAATCCTGTCTGATGCATCTTCACTTTTGCTATGATAAATAACCCGGTTATAATCATTAGGGTCATAATAGTGTTCCATACCTCCCAGAAGGTCGTCCATCCCGGTACGGTGGAGAAAAGATACAAGGTCAGCAACACAGGTATAAAGGAGCTCCATCCGTCCAAGCTTCCGGATATTAGAAGCAACCATAAGGGAATCCATGAATTCCTCATCTGTCAGTCCCATAAGCTTTTCAAGCACCATGCCGCCAACAATCACATTTACAGGAGTATTTGGGCGGGAAGCTTTATCACTATAAAGGGCAGAAAAATTTTCTTCGTTGATCAGGGGGAATATTTTTTCAGCAAACGGTTTTGCCCAGGATTTTTCTATTAACCAATTGTTAGTTTCTTATTTTTCTTCTTTTTTTATCCGTTTTTTCGCACGGTGGGCGTCGCGTTTCTGCCGGATTTCATCGGCTTCTTCTGATGTTATGTTGGTAAGCATCTTGATCACATAGTACATATTATCTTCTGTTCGCCGGATTCTGATTTTCCCTGACACATAGCCGTGTTCCTGGCAAAGAGACACACTATAATATACCTTGGAATTATTCATAAACCATCGGATCTTCCGCTTGGCAGGATTATGGCACAAAGGACACCTTGTACTGGTTACTTCTCTGTCCTTCATGACTTTTTCTCGGGAGTAAAATTCCCTTGACACATATTTATCATAGGTTGGATAGGACACATATATCTCTTCACGCCGGCTTTTAGGATTCTGATATACATCCAGAGAAGAATTGGGAAAATATATTCATCTTCTATTTTTTGCAAAATACATGCAGTATAATACGCATCTCCCAGTGCCCGATGGAACTCCATTTTTCTTTTCTACGCCCATTTTATCTGCTGCAAATTCCAGAGCTCTTCGTTCGCCGTTTTCCTCATAGCGGATGGCAAATAATATTCTTCGCCACACCATTCTATAAATTCTGTCACTGCTTGAGGAAAAACAGTTCCATTCTGCAGATCCTTGTAATTCATATGAATCACTTCATGGATACTGTCATGAATCCAGTTGTACACCTGCGGCTTGATCAGACGCTGAAAGCTATCCACAATTTCTTTTCATTCAGTTTCACTGCACCGATTTCTATGATTTCGAAAGGCAGACGGCTGTTGAATCAGCTTTTACCGTATTAATTCCTGCGGAATCTGGTCATAATCATACATTACTTCTGAATGATTATCCCGAATGAGCTGTTTGTCTGTTATTTCACCGGTGGCTCTGTCGATCACATTCCGGTAAATTTGTGAAATTCTGAAAAATTTCTCTTTTTCTTTATGGAAATGGTGGTTCTCTTCAATAATTTCATAATAGTGAGGAAATTCCCTCTCGCTTCTCAGCTCTCCGCATAATTTCCCGTTTTCACACCATAACAGAAGCTGTACATTCTGATCTGTATTATTTTTGAACCTGTAGTCTATATAATTATAGCTGACAGATGTCCCGGAACTGAATGGAACACGCTTACCATGATCCGGTGCAAGCGCATCTGAATGGCTGTGAAATTCTGTTACGGTAAGAGGGCTGTGAAGCACAAGAAGATGAATGGTATTTCCAAGATTGCAAAGTCCGCCTCCAAGCCCGGGCATAAGCTTATCTCCTATAATAATACGACCATCCCGGTAACCCTTCCTCTTTGATATTTTCCCTACAGTCCTCCAGAACGAAAAAGTCTCTCCGGGATGAATGATCATCCCATTTATCCTGGAGGATGCAAGGCGAATGTTTCTTGCCTTGTTTTTCTGAAGCACGGGATCTATTCCTTTTCCTTTTTTTATGAGGCCGGAGTTGTAGCTGAACACCAGATTTGGCAGCTTCTCTTTTTGTTTTACAGTACTAAATTTCTCTTTGCCTGCAAAATCCTGTATATGTCTTTTACATATCTCTTTTGACTTTGAAATTTCATACGTAAGCGGACAGATCTCACAAAAAAGCTTTTTTTCTTTCTTTTTCTTCATATTTTTGGCCGTTCCTTCTGTATAAATATCACCAATTCTCCTGTAACAGCTTTTATCACGTTTCCAGCATTCCAGGATTGCATATTCAACGTATCTCCGTTTTCCGATCCACTTTTCATCATCCTGCCTGATAAACCTGACAAGAATACTGGCAAGACCACTTCTGTTTGCTCCCAGAATATCTGTAAATACCTGATCCCCTATAACCACTGCCTCTTCTTTTTTTATATTCAGCATCTCCACTGCTTTCAGATAATTTTGAGGATTTGGTTTATCCGCATCGCAGATGTAAGGTGTATCTATATTTTTAATAAATCGTTCCACTCTTCCTCTGTCATTATTTGACAACAGCAATGTTTTCAGACCAAGTCCCTGAATTTTACGAAACAGGTCATCAATTTCCGGTGTGGAATCGTCACCATGATGTACCAATGTATTGTCTATGTCAAAAATAATTCCCCGAAAACCTTTCTGATATAGCTTTTGGTAGTCAATCATAAATACACTTTCGGCATATTCATATGGATAATATTTTTTTATCATGTTATCTTCTCTCTTTTTATGTACTGACAAACTTTATTGATCTGTTCTCCGAAATTACCGTCAAACTTGTTTTCAAAAAAAGCACTGCCTATTGTAAATGCCCACGGGACTGCTTTCCTGATCTCATTCAGTCTCTGATAACCATTGATGCTTCCTGCTATGCAGACCGGTGCATCCACAGCTCTTACAAACTCTTCATTCAGCCTGGCTGCATCTCCTGTATATCTGTATCCCAGAAGATCAATTCCATAGACACCTTTCGCAAGATATTCTCTGGCCTGAAGGATCATCTCTTCGCAGGTTCCCTCCAGAACGGATGGGCGATCATGGATTTCTCCTACAAATGGCATATATTTGATTCCATTTTCCCTGCAAAATTCATTCACAGCATCTGAATAAACAGTCCCCATCAAAAGATCACAGCCACATTCTGCTGCCATTTTTGCACCTGACATACACTCCGCCTGTGTATATGCAACCACTTCCAGAACTGTTTTTTTGCCACAGCTTTTCATATATGCATAAAGGTCTTTCATCTTGGAAAGGGGGAGCGGCTCTTCCTTAAATCCCCAGTATTCTGCATCAGAATCCTTATATGCATCAAAAATCTCATATGCGTTTTGAACAGTCTGATCCTCATGGGTAAGCATCACGATCAATGACGGGGTATGATACCTGTTTGTTAAATTTTTCTCCTTTTCCATACTGAACTCCTTCGTAACCTTTTAACTCTGGTAGCATAATTATACCTTACATTTATTTTTCACACAAGAAAAGCCTGTCGGCAAATAGCCGACAGGCAATAATGAATGGCAAAAGACCTTTCGACACTCATATCATAGTATTGCATGTGCAAATGAACGAATTCCCCGAAGGGCACGTAAAAGTGCCTTCTTGGGAATTGTTCATTTTGCACATTGCCAAAGTTTTCTAAATTGCCAGAATGCCAGCATTTTCCTGTAAATCATTAAAGTTCAGGTCGAACGCATATGAGACTTGGCACGCGATTCTACACTCCGTTCCGGTCGGCACTTAATCATGCTGCCTTATCTCATCGTTACAACAAAAAAGAGTTCACAAAGAAATACACCCGCGGTGGTGTACCCCTTCATGAACTCCTGTTCACTCTCATTTATGTTATATTCTGTTTTCTGACCGATATAACTATAGCAAATTGAGAATCAAATGTCAAATTTTGTTGTTTCATTTTTTGATTTGTTTCATCTGCTTTATTGAGAATCTGTGATTTTTGTGCTATAACAATTTTATGATGCCAGGTTCAAAAGACCTTTTGACCACAACATCTTTTCATATGGAGGTGAGCACTGTGACGGTACTGGAAACTGCAAAAAAGATGATCGACTATTCTCACGGAAATCTTCATGACATCAATCACTTCATGAAAGTTTACGCTTATGCAAAGATGATTGCAGACGGAGAACAGCTCGATCCGGACACTCAGAAACTGGTTGAAATGACAGCTCTGGTTCACGATATTGCCTGCCCGCTCTGTCGGGTAAAATATGGAAATACGAACGGCAAAAATCAGGAAAAGGAAAGTGCTGCTTTGATTGCAGAATTTTTTAAAGATTCAAATCTGCCGCAGGATTTTACAGATCGGATCTCTTTTCTCGTAAGTCATCATCATACGCTCGATCAGATTGATGGCATCGACTATCAGATCATCATTGAAGCAGACTATCTGGTCAATGCGGACGAAAGCCATTTTTCCGGACATAATATCAAAAATATGTACGATAAGATATTTAAAACAGAAACCGGAAAATTTTTGCTCCGTTCTATGTATCAGAACTGTCTGGAGAATGAAACATTATAATTTTCAGAGTACAGAAATGGGGGATTCAACATGAAAGAATATGAAATTATCATCGAAACGATCAATCCTTGCGGCGGAACCAAACATGCTCAAAACGAAATTATCGAAGCAGAGGCAGAAAGCCCGGAAGCTTATGTCAAAGAGCATGGAATTTTCCCAGTAATGGATGTATCCAAAAATACTTCCGGGGATGTTATTATAACAACCGGCGATTCCAAGGGATATATTGTTCGCTATACTTTTACAGAATAATCTTATTTTTATAAAAAGCTGGTACTTTACAATAATAATGCTTCGTTAAAGTGCCAGCTTTTTTATACCTCTTACATCTTCGTATGATGGTTCACATATTTTGCTTTGTATTTTGAATACACAATCGTCTGATCTTTATACAGTCCATAATATCCGGATGCTGCATAACTGATCGATACTGCAATCAGATAGTATGAAACCCCTTCAAATCCAAACAGCTCGAATGCAATCAGAATGGATGTCAGCGGGCAGTTTGTCACGCCACAGAACAGTGCTACCATTCCGCTTGCCGCACAGATGGATGGGGAAAGTCCCAGGATATGTCCAAGGACACAGCCAAAAGTGGCTCCGATACAGAACGACGGCACGATTTCTCCGCCACGGAATCCGGCACGCATGGTCAGTACGGTAAGTACCAGTTTCCAGAAGAAATCCAGTGTTCTGACATTTCCGTGTTCAATCGCCTGTGCGATCAGTCCGGTACCGGCTCCCATGTAGTCGGTGGTTCCGAGAAGCTTTGTGATCACGATAATTGCAACGCTGGCAACAACAACGCGGACATAGACGTTTTTCAGATATTTCGCATAAAAAGCGGAAATCCCGTTCAGTGCCATGCAGAACAAAATACTGAGTCCGGCACAGCAAAGTGCCACGATACCCATTTTGATTCCGCTTTCGATCGTAAGTGCCGGAATACTCGTCACATGAAAGGCCTCCGGGTTGATGCCCATGGATGCTGCAAATCCAGACGCGATCAGAGATGCAATAATACAAGGAACCAGTGCGGTATAATACATAACACCAACACTGACTACCTCCATCGCAAAGACGGCTGCTGCCATCGGTGTTCCAAACAATGCTGCAAAAGCGGCACTCATACCGCACATTACCATAACGTGACGGTCTTCTTCATCCAGTGGCAGCATACGTCCAAGCTGATTTCCGATACTGCCGCCAAGCTGGATCACTGCACCTTCTCGTCCGGCTGATCCGCCAGTCAGATGTGTAAGGGCAGTTGATATAAAAATAAGCGGTGCCGATTTGAGCGGTACATCATCTTTGGAACGGATCGTCATAAACACCTGATTCGGACCTCCGTCATCTTTTCCGAATTTCTGATACAAAAATACGATGATCAGACCGGACACCGGAAGCAGATAAAAGATCCATAAGTGCTCTTCCCGGACATTGGTCACGGTTTTCAAAACATAGGAAAACAAACTGCTCGCAGCACCAACAATACAGCCGGTCACAACTGCAAGGATTAGCCATTTTCCAAGGCTTGACATATCACGCCAGATCCGGTTTCCGTAATACTTTGCTTTTTCCTGCATGGTATTTTGCAGGAGATTTTCCTGTTTTTCTTCCACCTTTTTTCTCTCCTTTGAAATTTTTCATGTCTTTTGCATGAATCATTTTCATTCTATACCTTAAGTAAATTCCTGTCAATTTGCGGAACAATCAAATGCTGGGCAATATTGCAAGTGAGTGTGTTATTCGTATTTGGTATGTCGATGTCATTCTCTTTATTTTTATAATGGTAAGTTCAAAGGAAAAGCAGTATAATAATTTAAATAAAAAATCAGAAGATAGAGAGGACATCTGACATGCCGGAATTACCAGAAGTAGAAACGATACGCCGTGTTCTGGAGCCACAGCTTCAAAACCGCACCATTGAAAAAGTTACTGTAAATCACAAAGATGCAGTCGCTTACCCTTCCGTGGATGATTTTTGCCTCGGACTGACCGGACAGATGGTTTCACATATACAACGCCGCGGAAAATTTCTGATCATCTGTATGAAAAGCGGTGACCGTGTGATCCTGCATCTTCGTATGACCGGAGGCCTTCTGTTCACACCAAAAAACTACCCGGAAGAAAAGTACACACACCTGATCTTTCACTTTGATCAGGGACAGAAACTGCTCTTTTCTGACATGCGGCGATTTGGTCGTTTCTGGTTTCTGAAAAAGGAGGAAAAAGATACGTTCAGCGGAATTGCCAAGCTTGGAATCGAACCATTTGATCCCAAACTTTCCGCAGACTATTTAAAGACATATCTGGGCACACGAAAAAAAGCGATCAAGACCTGCCTGCTCGATCAGAGCATCATCGCCGGAATTGGAAATATCTATTCGGATGAAATTTTATTTGCTGCGAAAATTCTTCCGTCCCGCCCGGCAAACAGCTTAACAGACAAAGAATGGAAATGCCTTGCTGTTACGATCCCGGAACGCCTGGAATATTTTATTGAGAAAAATGCGATTTCTGCGGAAGATTATCTGGAGACAAAAGGGAAAGATTATCGAAATACACCGTTTCTTAGAATTTACGGACACAGCGGAGAACCATGCCCGGTTTGCGGCAGCACCCTTTGCCGCACCACGATCGGCGGCAGAAGCAGTGTGTACTGTGAGAGATGTCAACAATAAAAAGTTGTGGCGGAGATTTTCTTAATGTGCAAATGAACGCCATAAAAATAGTTTTGTAAAAATAGTACGCCATGATGATTCGAAAACAATCTCCTGACACGCATCGTTTCCTGTTCGGTTCGCTCGCCTGTTAGCCGCCCTTCGCCTAAACTCGCCTCT
>ERZ835541.1958-NODE-1958-length-18268-cov-3.559710_pt1 | contig 18268 bp, 9 predicted proteins | sample MGYA00519945_ERZ835541 | MGnify/ENA primary metagenome ERZ835541 (study PRJEB31850, sample SAMEA3708780) | human gut metagenome | biome: human gut; feature: human-associated habitat; material: faeces | place: China | collected 2014 ...
TCAAGCTTGGCGGTGGTCAGATGAAGGGTGCACATGTTTTAAAGAACAGTATTTCATTTGACAACCATGCAAAGGGTATTACTTCAAACAGCTGCCCTGACTGTAAGATTATTAACTGTATTTCTTACAACAACTCACTGGATAACAGTGCATACAATGTAGGTTTAAATACAAAGGATTCTAACATCAAGGCTTGGGAAGTAACAGGATTAATTTCATTAAACAACAGCAAGAATACAAAGCTGGAGGATTTAATCCCATTTGCACTTCACAGTGAAAACAACTACATTTATGACGGTTCCGCTTCTTATAATAATAAGGGTGAACAGGCTACAGAAGACTGGTTTGAAAGTGTAGATACGTCTGTAAAACCAACAAGAAATGAAGACGGTACAATCAATATGCACAACCTGCTTCTCTTAAAGGATACTTCTAAGAACACAGGTGCGGTATTAGATGTAACAAGTGATGCAGCAAAATCCGTAAAACCGGCAAAGACAACGGTTGTTGAAGAAGAAAAGGTTGTATATGAAATGCGTCAGGATGCAGACGGCAACTGGCATTACTATGCAAATGATAAAATTGCAACGGATTACTGCGGCATGGCATTAAACGAATACGGCTGGTGGTATATCAAGAACGGTGATGTAGACTTTACATATACCGGTATGGCATGCAATGAATACGGCTGGTGGTACTTCAATAACGGACAGCTTGATTTATCATTCTACGGTCTTGCAAACAATGAATACGGAACATGGTTCTACACAGACGGACAGTTAAACTTCGGCTTTACAGGAATGATTATTCCGGATGACGAGTGGCTCTATGTTCAGAACGGACAGGTACTGACAGATTACACCGGAATGGCATTAAATGACTATGGCTGGTGGTACTTCAAGGATGGTAAGGTTGACTTTACCTATACCGGAATGGCAGTGAATGAATATGGCTGGTGGTATTTCAGCAATGGACAGATTGATTTTGGCTATAACGGATTTGCCACAAATGAATACGGTACATGGCTGTTTACAGACGGTATCTTAAATACAGGCTTTACAGGCATGACATTAAACGGCGATACATGGGTATATGTTACAGATGGTTATATCAGTAATACCTATACCGGAATGGCATTAAATGACTATGGCTGGTGGTACTTTAACAATGGTGTTCTGGATTTAAGCTATACCGGAATGGCATTAAATGAATACGGCTGGTGGTATTTTAACAATGGTCTGCTTGATTTAACATTTACGGGTGTCGGCAGTAATGAATACGGCGACTGGTACTTTAAAGACGGAACAATCGCTTTTGATTATTCAGGTACAATTAGCTTTGGCGGACAGGATTATACCGTAACCAATGGATATGCTGTAAAAGCATAAATCTGACAAACTAAGATTGAATTTATAAAAAGACCGGCAGAGGTGCAGCGCATTGCAGCATCTCTGCCGGTTTTTCTATTTAACAAAAAACCTTAACAAAAAACCATGTAATATTTTATTGAAACAGGTTGGATACAATGGTATAATGAAAATAATTAGATATGAAAAAAGTGACATAGACGACACGAGAAAACAGCAGTAAGGAGGAACAACATATGATTCAGGCAATGGTCAAAAAATTGAATGGGAAAAGACTGCGGCAGCGTATTTCATCTGCAATTTTAATAGTTGCAATATTGGTAAGTTTTTCTGGTATTCTTGGAGGAACTGCCATGTTAGTAATGGGTGTCCAGTACAATCACGCATTAACCAATTATGGTTTTTCACAGGGTGATATCGGTAAGATGATGATTACATTTGCAGACACTAGAAGTAACCTGCGGGCGGCAATCGGTTATCAGGATAAGACACTGGTACAGGAAACCTACGAAGCGTATGAAACAAAGAAGCAGGCATGTAAGGATTATGCAGTTATAGTAGAAGAAACAGTTGCTTCCGCTGAAGAACGTAAATTGTATGATCAGATTATGAGCGGTATGGAAGATTATTTTACATCAGCTGATAAGGTAATACAGATGGGTAAAGATGTAACGAATATCGATCAGAGAAATCAGGCACAGCGACTGGCAAAAGATGAAGTGGTACCGAAGTACGAAGCAATTTATGAGAATATGGTACAGCTGCTGGACGCGAATACCAGCGAAGGTAACAAATTGGAAATTAATTTAAAGGTATTAACATATGTCTTACTGGCGGTAGTTGTTCTTATTATTATTGTAGCAATTTTAATCGCAAGGAAGCTGGGCGATGCGCTTGCGTTAAATATTGTAAATCCGCTCGATGCACTGGCAGAACGTTTCAAGACCTTTGCACAGGGTGATTTGACAAGTGAATTTCCGGTAATGGAATCAGAAGATGAAGTATCTGATATGGTTACTGTTGCAAAGGATATGGCAGAGAATCTGTCAGCAGTTATTAAGGATGTTAATTACCGTATGGAACTGATGGCAAAGAATGATTATACAGGTTCGTCTGCAATTCCTGAAAAGTATCTGGGTGATTTTGCAGCCATGAATGATGCAATCCATCAGATGAACGAAGATATGAATGATACAATGCGCCACATTGAAGAAGCTGCCGCTCAGGTATCTATCGGTGCAGGTAACCTTGCAGAGGGGTCACAGAGCCTTGCAGAAGGTTCTACAGACCAGGCCGGTGCAGTTGAAGAATTACTTGCCTCTTTTGCAAGTATTACAGAAGGTGTAGAACATACACATGACAGTGCAAGCGTTTCGTATGATTTATCTGTGAAATATGCAAAAGAAGCAGACAGAAGCCAGCAGGAGATGCAGGCGGTTACGGAAGCTATGCAGCGTATGAGTGAAATGTCTCAGAAGATTGAAAGCATTATCGGTGAAATCGAAGAAATTGCTGAACAGACCAATCTGCTTGCATTAAATGCTTCTATTGAAGCCGCAAGGGCCGGAGAAGCCGGACGCGGATTCGCTGTTGTTGCAACACAGATTGGCAAGCTTGCTGACGAAAGCGCTCAGTCTGCAGTGAATACAAGAGAACTCATTATGAATTCTATTCAGGAAATTGAAAATGGTAACCGTGCCGTAGAGAAGACTTCTAAGACGATTATTGAACTGGTTCAGGGGATTAATGAAGTCGCAGAAAAGTCTAAAGAGCTAGAGGAGCTTTCAGAAACACAGACAGAACAGATGAAGCAGGCTGAAGCCGGTGTTAATCAGATTTCAGAGGTTGTACAGAGCAATGCCGCTATTGCGGAAGAATCTTCTGCAACAAGTGAAGAGCTTTCAGCAGAATCTATTTCACTGAACGAACTTGTACAGCAGTTTAAGCTGAAAAAGTAATTTTTGACACTGATATCAGAATATGCTAGCATTTAAAAATGCGTAGACACGCAGTGAAAGCATACAGAACAGATAAGCGTGAAGTCATGAAAAATGGACTTCGCGCTTTTTTGCACAGATGTTTGCTTTCGCTCAGAAAAGGAGAAATGCGAAAATCCATAAATCAAAGATTTTCGCATAACAGAATTGTGCCGCAGGCATCACAATTCTGAATTTATTGCAGGACTGAATAAATTCAGTCCGCGGTTCCTCCGACATAAATGTCTGCGGAAATGAGGAAAGTATGTATATTATAGCGGGGCTGGGAAATCCCGGCACACAGTATATGGGAACAAGACACAATGCAGGATTTTCTGTGATAGATGCGCTGGCAGATCAATATAATATTAGCGTAGACACACAAAAACACAAAGGGATGATTGGCAAGGGCATGATTGAGGGAGAAAAGGTCATTCTTGTAAAGCCGATGACATATATGAATCTGTCCGGGGAATGTATCCGTGAAGTCATGGATTATTATAAGGCGGATATCGACGATTTAATTGTTATTTTTGACGACATCAGCTTAGAACCGGGCAAACTGCGTCTGCGGGCAAAGGGAAGCGCAGGCGGACACAACGGTATTAAGAGTATTATCGCACAGCTTGGCAGTGACCGGTTCAAGCGTGTTAAGTTCGGTGTCGGTGACAAACCGAAGGGCTGGGACCTTGCAGACTGGGTACTCGGAAAATTCCCGGCAGATTTATACGATACACTGCGGGAGGCCAATCAGAGAGCCTGCGAAGCGGTTGCCTGTATCATGACAGAGGGTATTACCGGTGCGATGAATAAATTTAATGGATGAAATAAAAATTGTAGAATAGAGGAAGTATGAAAACATTTTTTGAGCCTGTGCAGGGGATGGCAGGGATAGAAGAAATTAAAAAGTCTTTTAGCCGGCTGGGGCATGCGGTAATGGTCAGCGGCTGCATTGACACGCAGAAAGCACATCTGCTGGAAGCACTCGGGGAGCAGTATCCAATCCGGGTCGTGATTACTAGCGATGAGGTCAAGGCAAGACAGCTTCGTGAGGATTGTCTCTTTTTTGATAAGAGCAGTATTTACTATCCTGCCAAGGATTTTATCTTTTACAGCGCCGATGTGCATGGCAACCAGCTTGCGGGAGAGCGGCTTGCATGCATTTACAAAATCATTCAGGCGCAGAAGCATATCAGTGAAGACAGTATTTCAAACGGTAAAACAGAAGGCATACAGCCGGAAAACCAAAATGCGGCGGGACTTACGGTTGTGACAACGATTGACGGCTGTGCTGATTTGCTCGTTCCGCTTGAAAAATATAAAAATGCCACGATTTCATTTGAAAAAGGACAGGTCCTTGATTTAGAAGCGCTTTCAAAAGAACTGGTACAGATTGGCTATGAGCGATGTGCGATTGTGGACGGACAGGGCAAATTTGCAGTGCGCGGCGGTATTATCGACATTTTCCCGTATACGGAAGAAACACCGGTGCGCATTGAGTTGTGGGACGATGAGGTGGATTCAATCCGTTTGTTTGACGTGGAGAGCCAGCGTTCCATTGAAAAGATTGAGCGGTTTGAAGCTTTTCCGGCGACAGAATGCCTGTTAAGCGAAGAAGAAATTGCGCGCGGCAGGGAAAAGTTACAGGAAGAACTGGCAGGACAGCTGACCGCCTTTGGTAATGATAAGAAGAAAAAGACGGCAGAGGATATTGAGAAATGCAACCGTATCCGCAGAAATGTGGCAGATATGGAGCGTACCGGTGATTACAGCAAGGCATTGCGGATGTTTGCAGAGGAACTGACCGGATTTTTAAGCTATTTTCCAAAGGAAGACACGCTGTTTGTATTAGATGAGCCAAACCGCTTAAATGAGCGCATGAAACTTATTTTATATGAATATACGGAAAGTATGAAAAACCGTCTGGAGGGCGGATACATTCTGCCGGGACAGACCGATATGATTCACGGGATTGAAAGCATTTATGCGGGACTTGAAAAGAAACGTACCCTGCTGTTGTCGGCGCTGGATTACAAGCCGGAAAAATTTGCCGTGGCGGAATATGTGCGCATTGATACCCGCAGTATCAGTCCGTACCACAACAGCTTTGAGTATCTTGCGGACGATTTAAAAAAATATAAGCGTTCGGGGTATAAGAGTATTCTGGTGTGCAATTCGAGAACGCGTGCGGCGAGAATTGTGCAGGATCTGGCGGATCTGGGGCTGACGGCGTATTTCAGTGAAGATTTTGAAAATGAAATGCTTGAAGGCACGATTATGGTCACTTACGGCAGTCTGCACAAGGGCTTTGAGTATCCGCTTCTGCGGTTTGTCGTGATTGCGGAAAATGATATTTTTGCAAGCAGGCAGAAAAAACGTGAAAAGAAGAAAAAGTATGACGGAAAGTCGATAGCCGGTTTTAACGAACTGAATATCGGCGATTTTGTCGTGCATGAAAGTCACGGACTGGGTGTGTATAAGGGTATTGAAAAAATTACGGTCGAGGGCGTGGAAAAGGATTATATCAAGATTGAATACGCCGGAAACAGTAACCTTTATGTGCTGGCGACACAGCTTGACCGTTTACAGAAATATGCGGCGGCGGATACAGAAAAGAAGCCGAAGCTCAATAAGCTGGGGACACAGGAGTGGAATAAAACAAAATCCAAGGTACACGGTGCGGTTGAAGAAGTGGCAAAGGATCTGGTTGCGCTGTATGCGGCGCGGCAGAAGGAAAAGGGCTATCAGTTTGGACCGGATACCGTATGGCAGAGGGAATTTGAAGAAATGTTTCCGTATGAGGAAACGCAGGATCAGCTGACGGCGATAGAAGACACCAAGCGTGATATGGAAAGTACCCGCATTATGGACCGTTTAATCTGCGGTGATGTCGGCTATGGCAAGACTGAAGTCGCAATCCGTGCGGCATTTAAAGCGGTACAGGAGGGCAAGCAGGTGGCATATCTTGTGCCGACAACCATTCTTGCCCAGCAGATTTACAACACCTTTGAACAGCGGATGAAAAATTTTCCGGTGACGGTGGCACAGCTGTCAAGCTTCCGTACAAGCAAGGAAATCAAGGAAAGTATTTCCGAATTAAAAAAAGGTTTTGTAGATATTGCAATCGGTACACACAGACTGTTATCCAAGGATGTGGAGTTTAAGGACCTGGGACTGTTGATTATTGATGAGGAACAGCGTTTTGGTGTAACCCATAAGGAAAAAATTAAGAAATTAAAAAATGATGTGGATGTTATGACGCTCAGTGCGACCCCGATTCCTAGAACACTGCATATGAGCCTTGTCGGTATCCGTGATATGAGTGTACTGGAAGAACCACCGACAGACCGCGTGCCGATACAGACCTTTGTAACAGAGCATAACGATGAAATGATCCGGGAGGCGATTCACAGAGAGCTGGCAAGAAACGGGCAGGTGTATTATGTATACAATCGTGTCCGCAGCATTGACGAGGTGGCGGCGCACATTGAGGAACTGGTACCGGAGGCCAATGTCGCCTATGCACACGGGCAGATGGAAAAACGTATGCTTGAAAAAATCATGTACGAATTTATCAACGGAGAAATTGACGTCTTAATTTCAACCACGATTATCGAAACCGGTGTGGATATTTCAAATGTCAATACCATGATTATCGAAGATGCGGATAAATTCGGGCTTTCACAGCTTTACCAGTTACGCGGGCGTGTCGGACGAAGCAGCAGAACGTCCTATGCATTTTTACTGTACCGCAGGGACAGAATGCTCACGGAAGTGGCAGAGAAACGTTTAAGTGCGATTCGTGAATTTTCGGATTTCGGCTCAGGATTTAAAATTGCGATGAAAGACCTTGAAATCCGTGGCGCGGGAAATGTGCTTGGACGCTCCCAGCATGGGCATATGGCGGCGGTCGGATATGATTTGTACTGTAAAATGCTCAATCAGGCGGTGAATGATTTGAAGGGAATTAAGAATGAATACGGTTTTGAAACAAATGTGGATTTGAATGTAGATGCATTTATTCCGTCTTCTTATATTAAGAGCGAATATCAGAAGCTGGATGTTTACAAGCGGATTGCGGGTATTGAAAGCGAGGAGGAATTGTCGGATATGTGTGACGAACTCGGCGACCGTTACGGCAGTCTGCCGGCAAGCGCTGCTAATCTTTTAAATATTGCACTGATTAAGTCTATGGCACACAAAATCGGCATTACCGAGATTCAGGGCGGAACGGACGAAGCACCGGGGGTATCGCAGTGGCGGACGGTCATGAAGATTTATCCGAAAGCGGACATTCAGGGGGATAAAATCGAAAATTTCGTAGCCGGATACGGCGGTGCGGTGCGGTTTATCAGCAGTCCGGAACCGAAATTTGTCTGGAGGGTGACAAAGAAGAAATTCAGCAATGCGCAGGAATATCTGGCAGGCTTAAAAGCCCTGGTAAAGGATATGCAGCAGCTGACGTAAATCGGTTATAAAGCATTTTGGCAAGGATTCTTTTGAAAGGGGTTTGCATTTTGAAAAAAGTGTGCTATAATACGTTAAAGTTTAACGCTTTAAAGTGAAAAATAAAACAAAAGCAGACATTGGAGGAAAAGGAAATGGAACAGAAGGGCGAATTAATTTCTTACAGACCGGATATTAAGGTCGTTGATTGTACAATCAGAGATGGAGGACTGGTCAACAATTTTTATTTTGACGATGAATTTGTAAGAAATTTATATACCGCCAACGTGGCAGCAGGTGTAGAATACATGGAGTTCGGTTATAAGGCTTCAAAGGAAATTTTTGACGTTAAGGAATTCGGCAAGTGGAAGTTCTGTGATGAGCAGGATATCCGTGATATTGTCGGTGATAACAACACCGATTTAAAGATTTCCGTTATGGCAGATGTCGGACGTACCGATTATAAAAAGGATATTATTCCAAAGGTAGACAGCGTGATTGATATGATTCGTATTGCTACCTATATTAATACAATTCCGGCGGCAATCGAGATGATTCATTACTGTGCGGAAATGGGCTATGAAACCACGATTAATATTATGGCAGTTTCCACAGCAGCGGAATCAGAGCTGGATCTGGCACTGGATTTACTGGCACAGAGCGAGGTCGGCACGATTTATCTGGTTGACAGCTATGGTTCTTTATATCCGGAACAGATCCGCAGACTGGCGGATAAGTATTTGAAGGTTGCAGAAAAATACGGCAAGAAGGTCGGTATCCATGCACACAACAACCAGCAGCTTGCATTTGCAAATACGATTGAAGCCTGCACCGTAGGTGTCAGCTATCTGGATGCAACGATGAGCGGCATGGGACGCGGTGCAGGAAACTGCAACATGGAACTGCTGTTAGGCTTCCTTAGAAATCCGAAGTACAGTTTGAATCCGGTATTAAAATTTTTACAGAACCAGATGCTTCCGTTAAAGAAGACAGGGCTTGTATGGGGCTGTGATGTACAGTATATGCTGACAGGACAGCAGAATCAGCACCCAAGAACTGCCATTGCGTTTACGGCAGAACAACGTGAAGATTATGCGGAATTTTATCAGTCATTATTAGATCGGGAATAAAATGATGAAACTTCCTAAAAATGCAGAAACTGGGATATTGACTTTCACAAGGTATCGCAGTAAAATAACTGTTAAGAATTGAGTGGAATGAAGTAAAAGATATCATTTCGTAACAATCCGACTAGACGCGAAAGGAAGTAATGAAGATGGAAAAGAAAAATCTTGACTGGGCAAATCTTGGATTCGGTTATGTAAAGACAGATAAAAGATTTGTAGCAAATTATAAAGATGGAGCGTGGGATGACGGAGTCATTACAGATGATGATAAGGTCGTGTTAAATGAGTGTGCAGGTGTACTTCAGTATGCACAGACTTGTTTTGAAGGTTTAAAGGCTTATACAACAGAAGACGGTCATATTGTTATGTTCCGTCCGGACCTCAATGCACAGAGAATGCATGATTCCTGCGAAAGACTGGAAATGCCGCCATTCCCTGTAGACAAGTTTGTACAGGCTGTTACAGATACAGTAAAGGCAAATGCAGCATGGGTACCGCCATTTGGTTCAGGTGCTACATTATACATCCGTCCATATATGTTCGGCAGCAACCCGGTTATCGGTGTAAAGCCGGCTGATGAATATCAGTTCAGAATCCTTACAACACCGGTTGGTCCGTATTTCAAGGGCGGCGCAAAGCCTCTTACAATTAAGGTATCTGATTTCGATAGAGCAGCACCTCACGGAACAGGTCATATCAAGGCCGGTTTAAATTATGCCATGAGCTTACATGCAATCGTAACAGCACATAAAGAAGGCTACGCAGAAAATATGTACTTAGACCCGGCAACAAGAACAAAGGTAGAAGAAACAGGCGGTGCAAACTTCCTGTTCGTTACAAAAGACGGTACAGTTGTAACACCAAAGTCAAGCAGTATTCTTCCTTCTATTACACGTCGTTCACTCGTATATGTTGCGAAGGAAATCTTAGGACTGAAGGTTGAAGAACGTGAAGTTACACTGGAAGAAGTAAAGGATTTCGCAGAATGTGGTCTTTGCGGTACAGCAGCTGTTATCTCACCGGTTGGTAAGATTGTTGACCACGGCAAGGAAATCTGCATGCCAAGCGGTATGGAAAAGATGGGTCCTACAATCCAGAAGCTGTACGATACTTTAACAGGTATCCAGATGGGCAAGCTTGAAGCACCTAAGGGCTGGATTTATACAGTAGAATAATTTAAAATTAAATCATGAATTTTAGCGGTGGATTTCTTTTAGGATAAGCCGGTAAAAGCGGATAGAGAGCAGATACAGAAAGGATTTTTGTGTCTGCTCTTTTTGTATTAAAGGGACTTTGTCAGGACGGAGGAAAATGGTTTTAAATGATATTTGTATAGTGTAAAAAATATATTGACAAGGTTTATTATATGAAGTATATTATATACATCAACAATATTTATAAATATTGTTGAATGATGAATAAAATGCGAAAGAAAGGGGCGATGCGATTGCCAAAAAGCACAACAAAATTAAAACAATACTTTCCGATGATTCGCGAGCGGGAGGACATCAAGCAGGAAATCCGTGAGAATTCCAAGCTTTTAGAAAAATATCGGGAATGGGATGAAGAACAGCAGGAGGAATTTTTAGATTATTGCACCGGGGTCAAAGGCGTGAAAATTTTATACGATGCGTTCTTTAAAGAAATTATGAATCCTGAAAACACGCCGGAGCGGCTCAATGAATTACTATCCCTTTTACTGGGGCAGAGCGTTACAATTAAAAGAGTGCTTCCGGGCGATTCTACGAGGCTTGCCGATGAACAGTCGCTGCTTATTATGGACATCTTGGTTGAACTTGCCGATACCAGTCTTGCCAATGTCGAAGTCCAGAAAATCGGATACAGCTTTCCGGGACAGAGAAGTGCCTGTTATTCCTCGGATTTACTGCTCAGACAGTATAAAAGGGTCAAAGGCGAAAAGAAAAAAGCCTTCAGTTATAAGGATATAAAATCCGTCTATACGATCGTATTCTTTGAAACAAGTATCAAAGAATTTCACGAATATCCCCAAAACTATATTCACAAATTCAAACAGCAGTCAGATACAGGATTAGAGCTTGAATTACTGCAAAAATATGTGTTTATTCCGCTTGACATTTTTCGTACAATCTACCACAATAATGTTAAGAGTAACGGGAAGAACGGTGGTGGAAACTGCTGGAATAGGACAGAGGCATGGCTGACATTTTTAAGTACAGATGAACCGGAGATTATCATTGAATTAATCAGACAGTACCCGGAGTTTAAAGAGATGTACGAAGAAATCTATGTCATGTGTCAGAATGTGGAAAAGGTGATGGAAATGTTTTCAAAGGAATTGATTCAACTGGATAGAAACACGGTGCAGTACATGATAGATGAAATGCAGGATACCATTGATGTTCAGAAAGAAACCATTGACACACAAAAGGAGAAACTGGAAGAACAGAAAACAACTATTAATACTCAAAAGGAAGAACTAGAGGCTAAACAGAATACCATTGACACACAAAAAGATGAAATTGAAACAATGAAGCAGCAATTACAGTCAGTCATGGCACAGATTGAACAGTTAAAGAAACAGTAAAGACTCCGCAAAACTTTAACAGAGCAGAACAAAGGCATAGTTGTTGTAAAAACAGTATCATTCTTGACAATTCCCTCAAAAAATATCACAATATATGGTAAAATGCGTTAGAAATTAATACAGATTATAAGGTGAAAAGGGAGAAAAGATAAGAATGGATAGTTTTATTTACAGTATTAATGCAACAGTGCCGATTTTTTTGGTAATGATTGTCGGCTGGGTGATAAAACAGCTTGGTGTGATTGATGAACATTTTGTCAGTAAGGCGAATAAATATGTGTTTCATGTAGCGCTGCCGGTGCTGTTATTCCAGCAGATTTCAAGTGCGGACATGACATCGCAGTTTGATATCCGGTTTGTGCTGTACTGTATGCTTGCAACAACGGCATTTTTCGGGATTATATGGGTGGTGACGGAACTGTTGATGAAGGACGATACGCAGAAGGGAAGCTTTGTGCAGTGTGCCTGCCGGAGCAGTGCGGCAATTCTTGGCATGGCATTTATTCAGAATATGTACTCATCAACCGGCATGGCACCGTTGATGATTGTATCAGCCGTTCCGTTATTTAATATTTATTCGGTCATTATTCTGACATTAAAAGCACACCCGGAGGTAAAAACAGGCAGTGCGGTCAAGAAAGAGCCACACAGTGTGGTAATTAAGAGAGCCTTTATCAATGTCTTAAAAAATCCGATTATTATAGGAATCGTACTGGGACTGCCGTTTTCATTACTGCATGTGCAGTTCCCGGTGATTATTAATAAGACGCTGACAAGTATCGCGCAGACGGCGACACCGATAGCGCTGATTGTAATCGGTGCGGGTTTTGAGGGCAGAAAGGCAATTAAAAAGATTAAGCCGACCGTAATTGCAACCTTTATTAAGCTAATCGGTATTGCGGCAGTCTGCCTGCCGATAGCTGTTGCCATGGGATACCGCAATCAGGAGCTGGTGGCAATTCTTATTATGGTGGCATCACCGACAACCGTGAGCTGCTATATTATGTCGGAAAATATGGACAATGACGGTGTGTTAGCATCCAGTATCATTGTACTTACGACGTTATTATCCTCTATTACGCTGACCGGCTGGATTTACCTGTTACGTAGTATGGGGCTTATCTGATATAAAACAGTTGAAATGAAAACAAGGCTATGATATAATAAACGTTAGTTTATAAACAAAAGGAGGTATTGTCGTGAAGCATATTAAGACAATCAGCAACCGCGTATTAAAGGATACAATGAAGCACGGCGGATGCGGCGAATGCCAGACATCATGTCAGTCAGCCTGCAAGACTTCTTGCACAGTAGGTAATCAGAGCTGCGAGAACAAGAATAACTAATGTAATTGATAAGAGAGTGTTAAGGTTTTATCAACACTCTCTTTCTTTCGCAATAGGATTATTGTGCAGACAGCAATTAAGAAAAGAAATGGAAAATTAGAAATGGTACATCAGTATAAAAATAATGGTTATAACATCGTGCTGGATGTCAACAGTGGTTCAGTACATGTTGTAGATGATATGGTTTATGATATCATCGCACTTTATGAGAAGATGCCGCTTGATACAATTGTTGAGGAACTTGAAAACAAGTACCCGGAAAATGATATCAGAGAGGCTTATTCTGAAATAGAACAGTTAAAAGAAGCAGGACAGTTATTTACAGAAGATATTTATGAAAATTATATCGATGCATTTAAAGACAGACCGACGGTTGTAAAGGCACTCTGTCTGCATATTGCGCATGACTGTAATCTTGCCTGCCGCTACTGCTTTGCAGAAGAAGGCGAATATCACGGCCGCAGAGCGTTAATGAGCTTTGAAGTCGGTAAAAAAGCGCTTGACTTTTTAGTTGCCAATTCCGGTTCCAGAAAGAATCTGGAAGTCGATTTCTTCGGTGGAGAACCGACAATGAACTGGGAAGTTGTAAAACAGCTTGTTGAATACGGAAGAAGTATTGAAGAAGCGAACAACAAAAAGTTCCGTTTTACGCTTACAACCAATGGAATCCTGTTAAATGACGAGATTCTTGAATTCGCAAATAAAGAAATGTCCAACATCGTATTAAGTATCGATGGACGAAAAGAAATCAATGACCTGATGCGTCCGACAAGAAACGGACACGGAAGTTCTTATGATATTATCATGCCGAAGTTTAAGAAAGTTGCAGAGAGCAGAAACCAGATGAATTATTATGTAAGAGGCACCTTTACGCATAACAATCTGGATTTCTCAAAAGATGTTCTGCATCTGGCAGATGAAGGATTTGAACAGATTTCCGTAGAACCTGTTGTTGCACAGCCGACAGATTCATATGCAATCAGGGAGGAAGATATTCCTTATCTTTGTGAGCAGTATGACATGCTTGCAAAAGAACTGGTTAAGAGAAAGAAAGCCGGCAACGGTTTTAATTTCTTCCATTTTATGATTGATTTAAACGGCGGTCCATGTGTGGCAAAGAGATTATCCGGCTGTGGTTCGGGCTGTGAGTATCTTGCAGTGACCCCGTGGGGAGATTTTTATCCATGTCATCAGTTCGTTGGAAATGAAAAGTTCCTGATGGGAAATGTTGATGAAGGAATCACAAGAACAGATATCCGTGAAGAATTCAAAAACAGTAATGTTTATTCTAAGGAAAAATGTAAAAAATGCTTTGCAAAGTTTTACTGCAGCGGCGGCTGTGCAGCCAATTCATACAATTTCCACGGCAATATCAACGATGCCTATGATGTAGGCTGTGAATTGCAGAGAAAGAGAATTGAATGTGCGATTATGATTAAAGCAGCACTGGCAGAGGATTAAGCGGACCAAAATGAACAATGTGGAGAAGGAGTAACCGCAAAAATGAAGTATAACATGACAAAAAAAGTCTGCTACTCTATCATCATTGCAGCCATGGCAATCGGATTTACACTCATTGCTATCTTTGGTATTGATGAAAATGGTTCAGGTAGTGCAAAAGACATCAATCTGGGTCTGGACTTAGCAGGCGGCGTAAGTATTACTTACGAAATTCAGGAAGACAATCCTACATCACAGGATGTCGATGATACAATTTACAAGCTGCAAAAGCGTGTAGAGGGTAAGAGTACAGAATCACAGGTATATAAAGCCGGTGATAACCGTATTACAGTTGAAATTCCGGGTGTTACGGATGCCAACGAAATTTTACAGGAACTCGGTACACCGGGATCATTGGAATTCCTTGATTCAGACGGCTATACAGCATGGGCAAACGGCGAAGAATACACACCGCTGCTTACCGGTTCTGATGTGAAGGGCGCCCAGGCATACACAGATACCTCATCAAGCTCATCAAGCTCATCAAGTTCATTTGGTGTACAGCTTACATTTACAGATGAGGGTTCTACAAAATTTGCCGAAGCCACTAAGGCAAACTTAAATAAAATTATTTATATTGTATATGATGGTGAAGTAAAGAGTGCGCCGACGGTACAGTCAGAAATCACAGGCGGAACAGCATCCATTACCAATATGGAATCATTTGAATCGGCTGACACACTGGCAACTTTTGTAAGAATCGGTTCAATTCCGCTGACCTTACAGGAAGTAAGTTCTAACATCGTAGGTGCACAGTTAGGACATGATGCGATTACAACCAGCCTTTATGCAGCAATTCTCGGTCTGGTTTTATTATGTGTGTTTATGATTGCAATTTACCGCATTCCGGGCGTTGTTGCCACAATTGCATTATGGATTTACACAACAGGTGTATTAATTTTAGTAAGTGTATATGATCTGACACTGACACTGCCGGGTATCGCAGGTATTATCCTCGGTATCGGTATGGCGGTTGATGCAAATGTCATTATTTATACACGAATCCGTGAAGAAATTGCAGCGGGCAGAGCCGTTGAAAGTGCGATTACAACCGGTTATAGCAAGGCGCTGTCAGCGATTGTCGATGGTAACGTGACAACACTGATTTCCGCAGCTGTTCTTTACATTTTCGGTTCGGGTCCGATTAAGGGCTTTGCAACGACACTGGCAGTCGGCATTGTGGCTTCAATGTTTACGGCACTTGTCATTACAAGAGTGATTATGAAACTGCTTTATAACTTTGGATTTACCGATCCAAAGTGGTATGGCAAGACTGTACATAAAAAGACCTTTAATGTACTCGGTATCAGAAAATGGTGCTTTATCGGTTCAATCGTTGTCATCGTGGCAGGATTTATCGGTATGGGTGCATTTTCCGCAGCCGGTAAGAAGACTTTAAATTACAGCCTTGAATTTGTCGGCGGTACAACAACAACCTTTACATTTGATAAGGAATACACACAGGCAGAAATCGAAAATGACATGATTCCGATTATCAAAACAGCTGCAAATGTAACGGAAGTACAGCAGCAGAAGGTACAGAACAGCACGAAGGTATCCTTTAAGACAAAGGATTTAACATTAGACCAGCGTGAAGCAATGGAAAATGCAGTGACTGCAAAGTATCCGGTTCAGGATGGTACAATTGTAGAATCTGATACAATCAGTTCATCAGTCAGTGCAAAGACAAAGCGTGATGCGTTTGTATCCGTCATTATTGCAACCGTTTGTATGCTGATTTACATCTGGTTCCGTTTCCGTGATATCCGCTTTGCAGCAGCCGCTGTTATTGCGTTGATTCACGATGTATTGATTGTGATGACTTTCTATGCACTGGCAAGAGTATCTGTCGGTACAACGTTTATTGCATGTATGCTGACAATCGTCGGATATTCTATCAACGGTACAATCATTATCTTTGACAGAATCCGTGAGAAGTTAAAGAGTGCCAATGCAAAGACCGACATTACAGAACTTGTAAATTCTTCAATTACATATACATTTACAAGAAATGTCAATACGACACTGACAACACTCATTATGCTGGTATGCCTGTTAATCTTCGGCGTTGCATCTGTAAAAGAGTTTGCGGCACCATTGATTGTGGGTATTCTGGCAGGTGCTTATTCGTCAATCTGTATCACAAGTGCATTGTGGTATATCATGGGCGGAAAGAAGCGCGGTATTGTGAATGAACAGCCTGTAAAAGCAAAGACTTACGAAGACGGAGCACAGGTTTAAGACACACTGAGCTGTAAAAGTAAATTTGAGAAATCTGACAGGGGATTCTAAATAAAGAGTCCCCTGTTTTTTTAGAATGGAGAGCAAATGAAAAGTAAGTGGCTGGTATATGCAAAAAAAGCGGATTTTAAGGCGATAGAACAAAAATACGGAATTGACCAAGTAATTGCGCGGATTATGCGCAACCGTGATGTCTGCACCGATGAGGAAATGCAGATGTATTTAAACGGCAGTATTGACGGACTGCATGCACCGGAATTGTTAAAAGATGCACAAAAAGCGGTAGATATTTTAACGGAAAAAATCGCACAGCATAAAAAAATCCGGATTATCGGGGATTACGATATTGATGGAATTTGTTCGATTACAATTCTTTATAAAGCATTAAAAAAGGCTGGCGCAGACGTGGATTATGTTGTGCCGCACAGGATTACGGACGGATACGGGATTAATGAACATTTAATTGACAATGCGGCTGCAGAGGGGAAAGATACGATTCTGACCTGTGATAACGGTATTGCGGCAATTCCACAGATTCAGTATGCAAAGGAACACGGGCTTACGGTGATTGTAACCGACCACCACGATATCCCGTTTACCGAGGAAAACGGCGAAAAGAAACTGCTGACGTCCTGCGCCGATGCAATAGTGGACCCGAAACAGCCGGACTGTGCATATCCGTTTGATAAAATCTGCGGCGCGGTTGTGGCATACAAGGTCATGCGGATTTTATATGAAAAACTGGGACTGGACAAGACGGATTTTAAAGAATATACGGAACTTGCGGCAATCGCAACGGTCGGCGATGTCGTGGACTTAAAAGATGAAAACCGTGTCATCGTCAGACAGGGGCTGGCATGGATTGCAACGACAAAAAATACCGGACTGCGGGCGCTTATTGAAGCCTGCGAGCTGGATGCGGCATATTTATCGGCATATCATATCGGATTTATCATCGGACCGTGTTTAAATGCCAGCGGACGGCTCGACACGGCACAGCGCGCAATTGAACTGCTGTTATGCACCGAAACCGGTAAGGCGCATGAAATGGCACAGGAACTGCGGGAATTAAATGAAGAACGCAAAAACATGACGGATACGGAAGCCAAAAAAGCGATTGAAATGGTCGAAGGAACGGATTTATATGAAGATAACGTGCTGGTGGTGTATCTGCCGGAGTGCCATGAGAGCGTGGCGGGGATTATCGCAGGCCGTTTAAGAGAGCATTTCTATAAGCCGTCTATTGTCATTACCGATGCGGCGGACGGCGCAAAGGGTTCGGGACGCTCGATTGAAGGCTATAATATGTTTGAAGAAATCACAAAATGCAAGGAACTGCTGACAAAATTTGGCGGACACCCGATGGCGGCGGGTTTATCTCTTCCGACAGAAAATATTGACTTGTTCCGGGCGAAACTCAACCGACAGCAGACTTTGACAGAAAAAGAACTGACACCGGTAACATGGATTGATGTTCCGATGCCGGTTTCGTATGCCAGCAAAAAGCTGGTGGAACAGCTCCGCGTGCTAGAACCGTTTGGAAAGGGCAACGAAAAGCCTGTTTTTGCCGACAGAAAGCTTACGGTACGTTCTGCCAATATGATTGGAAAAAACAAAAATGTATTAAAAATGCAATTGGAAGATACGCAGGGACACGTTGTTGATGCAATTCAGTTTAAGGTGGAAGAAGAAGATATGC
>ERZ835541.1962-NODE-1962-length-18240-cov-4.752268_pt1 | contig 18240 bp, 10 predicted proteins | sample MGYA00519945_ERZ835541 | MGnify/ENA primary metagenome ERZ835541 (study PRJEB31850, sample SAMEA3708780) | human gut metagenome | biome: human gut; feature: human-associated habitat; material: faeces | place: China | collected 2014 ...
TTAGTAAGGACGGAATTCATTGGGATATCAATCATGAACCTATTCAGTTTAAAGCAGGTAACACGGAAATGATCGAGTCGGAATATAAATACGACCCTCGTGTTACATGGATTGAAGACCGTTATTGGGTGACTTGGTGTAATGGCTATCATGGCCCTACGATTGGTATTGCCTATACTTTTGACTTTAAGGAGTTTTTCCAGTGCGAAAATGCTTTCTTGCCTTTCAATCGTAATGGTGTACTTTTTCCGCAGAAGATCGATGGCAAGTATGCGATGTTGAGTCGTCCCAGTGATAATGGACATACTCCGTTTGGCGATATATACATCAGCTATAGCCCGGATATGAAATATTGGGGTGAACACCGTTGTGTAATGAAAGTGACTCCTTTCCCGGAAAGCGCTTGGCAGTGTACAAAGATTGGTGCAGGTTCAGTTCCTTTCCTTACAGATGAAGGCTGGTTGCTGTTCTATCACGGTGTAATCACTACTTGTAATGGTTTCCGTTACGCTATGGGATCTGCCATATTGGATAAAGATCATCCGGAAAAAGTCCTCTACCGTACACGTGAATATCTGCTTGGTCCGGCTGCTCCTTACGAACTTCAGGGTGACGTTCCTAATGTAGTATTCCCCTGTGCTGCTTTGCAAGATGGTGAACGTGTTGCTGTTTATTATGGTGCGGCAGATACTGTGGTAGGTATGGCCTTCGGATATATAAAAGAGATTATCGATTTTACGAAACGAACGAGTATCATTTAATAAAGATATGAAACGTATTATATTAACTTACACACTTGCTTTTTCCCTTCTTTCCGCCTATGCGGGGGAAGGGGGGAGCCCTCCCCTTAAAAATACGGATAAAAGTCTTTTGATAGATTATGTGGATCCTTTTATCGGAACTACAAATTTCGGAACGACTAATCCCGGAGCGATTTGCCCCAATGGTATGATGTCTGTGGTTCCTTTCAATGTGATGGGATCTTCCGAAAACACATACGATAAAGATACCCGATGGTGGTCTACGCCTTATGAATATACAAATTGTTTCTTTACCGGGTATGCTCATGTGAATTTGAGTGGAGTCGGTTGTCCGGAATTAGGTTCTTTATTATTGATGCCTACTACCGGAGAACTGAATGTGGATTATAAAGAATATGGTAGTAAGTATAAGGATGAACAGGCCTCACCGGGCTATTATTCTAATTATCTGACTAAATATAATGTAAAAACAGAAGTTTCGGCTACTCCGCGTAGCGGTATTGCCCGATTTACTTTCCCGAAAGGGAAAAGCCATATCCTGCTGAATCTGGGGGAGGGATTAACGAATGAGAGTGGCGCTATGCTTCGTCGTGTAAGCGATTGTGAAGTGGAAGGAGTCAAACTACTTGGTACATTTTGTTATAATCCTCAAGCTGTATTCCCCATTTACTTTGTATTGCGGGTTAAGAAGAATCCTTCTGCAACAGGGTATTGGAAGAAACAACGTCCGATGATGGGTGTTGAGGCTGAATGGGATAAGGATCAGGGAAAGTATAAACTTTATACTCGCTACGGAAAAGAAATAGCAGGAGATGACATTGGTACTTATTTCTCCTTCGATACAGAAGAAGGTGAACAAATAGAAGTACAAATGGGAGTTTCTTTTGTAAGCATAGAAAATGCCCGTTTGAATCTGGATCGTGAACAGGCTGGAAAGGATTTTGAGAAGATTCATGCGGAAGCACGTTCCAAATGGAATGATGACTTGTCACGCATAACAGTGGAAGGTGGTACAGACGCCCAAAAGACTGTGTTTTATACAGCACTTTATCATTTGCTGATTCATCCTAATATTTTGCAGGATGTGAACGGAGAATATCCGGCAATGGAAAGTGATAAGATCCTGACAACCAAAGGTGATCGCTATACCGTATTTTCTCTTTGGGATACCTACCGCAATGTTCATCAATTGCTGACCTTGGTTTATCCGGAACGTCAGATGGAAATGGTGCGCACAATGCTTGATATGTATCGTGAACATGGATGGTTGCCTAAGTGGGAATTATATGGCAGAGAAACATTGACAATGGAAGGTGATCCGAGTATTCCGGTAATTGTAGATACCTGGATGAAAGGTTTGCGTGACTTTGATGTTGATTTGGCTTATGAGGCAATGTACAAGTCTGCTACGTTACCGGGGGCGGAAAACTTGATGCGTCCTGATAATGATGATTATATGTCTAAAGGATATGTACCCCTTCGTGAACAGTATGACAATTCCGTCTCTCATGCATTGGAATATTATATTGCCGATTTTGCATTGTCTCGTTTTGCAGCTGCTTTAGGTAAAAAGAAAGATGCAGAGATGTTCTATAAACGTTCTTTAGGATACAAACATTATTATAGTAAAGAATTTGGTACTTTCCGTCCGATTCTTCCCGATGGAACGTTTTATAGTCCGTTTAATCCGAGACAAGGAGAGAACTTTGAACCGAATCCCGGTTTCCATGAAGGTAATTCCTGGAATTATACATTTTATGTACCACATGATGTATATGGCTTGGCGAAATTAATGGGTGGAAAGAAACCTTTTATCGATAAACTACAAATGGTTTTTGATGAAGGACTTTACGACCCGGCAAATGAACCGGATATTGCTTATGCTCATTTATTCTCATACTTTAAAGGTGAAGAATGGCGTACGCAGAAAGAGACGCAGCGTTTATTAGATAAGTACTTTACAACAAAACCTGATGGTATTCCAGGAAATGATGATACGGGAACGATGTCTTCCTGGGCTATTTTCAATATGATCGGTTTTTATCCGGATTGTCCCGGACTGCCCGAATATACATTGACGACTCCGGTCTTTAATAAGGTAACGATCCGGTTAGATCCGAAATGGTATAAAGAGAACGAATTGGTGATTGAAACCAATCGTACTCAACCAGGAACTTTATATATTGATAAGGTACTATTGGATGGCAAGAAGTTCAATAAATATCATATCACACATGATGAACTTGTTCACGGCAAATATTTAAAGTTTGATTTGAAATAACACACAGTGTTTCATAGGTATCGTTTTTGGGTTGACAGGGCTGTCGGACTTTTTATAGTCCGGCAGCCCATTTTTTTACATTTACTTCTGTTATTACTTCTTCGAAAATAGTGACGGTATATGCCCGGGATAGTGACGGTATCGGACCAAGATAGCGTCACTATTTGTCTTGGATACCGTCACTATCTTACTTTTATTAAATTATACTCCGTAGTATTTTTAGTTATTCTCTGTTTTATAGGTGATTACAAAAATCTATTCCATACGTCTACTATGTAAATCGTATGCAATAAAATAAAAAATGAGAAGAAATTTATTTAAACATATCCTTTGGATATTGATACTTGCAGAGTGTTTTCCTCTATTGGCAATTGCCGGATCGCAGCAAAAGGAACAACGTTATAAAATAGCCGTATGTGACTGGATGATTCTGAAACGTCAGAAAATCGGTTCATTCCAATTGGTACATGAATTGAATGGTGACGGTGTAGAATTGGATATGGGTGGTCTTGGCAAGAGGGAAATGTTTGATAATAAATTGCGCGAGCCCCATTTCCAGCAGTTATTTCGTGAAACTGCTCAAAAATATCAATTAGAAGTTTCTTCTATTGCTATGTCCGGTTTCTATGGACAGTCTTTTCTGGAACGAGCTAACTATAAAGATTTAGTCCAGGATTGCCTTCATGCCATGAAAGTGATGAATGCCAAAGTTGCCTTTCTTCCTTTGGGAGGAATCAAAGCCGGATGGGAAAAGATTCCGGCACTACGGACAGAAGTTGTAAAACGCTTGAAGGAGGTAGGAGATATGGCAGCTTCTGAAGGAGTGGTGATTGGTATTGAAACTCAACTGGATGCAAAAGGAGATGTGAAACTACTGAAAGAAATTAATTCTCCCGGAATCAAGATCTATTTTAAATTTCAAAATGCATTGGAGAATGGAAGGGATTTGTGCAAGGAGCTGAAAATTCTGGGGAAAAAGAGGATTTGCCAGATTCACTGTACGGACACAGATGGAGTGACTTTACCTTATAATGAACGATTGGACATGAATAAGGTGAAAAAGACGCTGGATAAGATGGGATGGATTGGATGGCTGGTAGTAGAACGTTCGCGCGATAAGGATGACGTGCGGAACGTGAAAAAGAATTATAGTACGAATATTAAGTATTTGAAAGAGGTGTTTCAACAGAGATAGGAGGATATTATGATATAGTTAATATTACAAAGAGAGAGAAAAAAATGCAAAATCTATTTTTTTTATTCTTTTAAGTGATTACATATTTTTTGATTGTACGTCTTTCCTTAAAAGATCTTTTAGATTTTGAAGATATAATATATTATTTTTGTTTAAATTAAAATTTAATCTATGAAGAGTAAGATGATGAAGATTAAAACGAAAGTCGTCGGGAGCATAGCTTGTTTATCGATGATCTTATTTATGGGCTCTTGTGCGGGAGATGGTTTTGATGAAGAAACCTTTTCTGGAGGTGTGACAAATGCACAGTTGGAATCTCCTGAAAATATAAGTTTCTCTACCTTAACTAATGCTGATGGGTCAGAGAGTTTGAAGCTAACATGGCCTGTTGTTATGGGAGCTGGTGGTTTTAAGGTAAATGTTTATAATATGAACGATCCAGTTAATCCAGTTGCAGTAATAGCAGATAGTATAGTAGACGGGAGTTCAATGGTATTCCCGAAATTAGAAGATACTAATTATCAGGTCACTGTACAAACAATGGGTAATGAAAAATTAAATAATAAGGATGCTCAAACAGCTACTATTCAAGATTACAAAGCATTTGCGGCAGTTGCAACTATTCATAAAAACAATGAAATTGCAGCTTATGTTAATGCTAATATTCAAGATTTTAGCCAAGATCAGGAGCAGTGTTTTGTATTGGAGCCAGGAGGAGTTTATACATTAGATGATATAGCTGATTTTAAGTTGAATACGGTGACATTCCGCGGAGACAAAGACAATCGTCCGACTATAAAAGTTGGTGCCAATGGTGGACTTGTGACACAGGGAGGTTTAAAGATTAAGTATATTAATTTTGAGTGCACAGATATGTCCTCACAAAAAGGGATTCTTTGTTTAAGCGAAAATCCGGATGCTTCTATTACGACTGATGCTTTAGGGTATACAAATGATGGAGCTAATTCAGGATTTTATGTGATTAACAGTCCTATTATATTTCAAGAATGTAATTTTAGAAATATTCCTAATAGTTTGATTTATGGTAATAAAAAGAACTATGGTGTGAAAGATTTCCGTATTGCAAATTGTATTGTACAATTGAAAAACGAGGGTTCATATTCTGTTATCGACTTTAATGGTGGTGGGTGGATTAAAGACTTGCGAGTTGAAAATAGTACATTTTATAATTTGAATACTACATGTAGTGGTTATTTTGTACGCTATAGTAGTTCTAGTAATGCTCAACCTAAAAAAACATGGGGAAATACAGATAATACCGGTAGTATAACAATTACCTATAATACTTTCTGTAAAACAATGGCAAATAAAGATTTTGCGAATCAATTACCTAATACAAATACTTTAACCACTACTATACAGTATAATATTTTTTATGATTGCTGGCGTTTATATCAAGCGATACAGTCACAAGCTAAAAGATATACAGATGGTAATACTATTTGGGGAATAACAAGGGCTTCTGAAAATAATGACACTGGAGGAAGAACGGATTCAAATGGCAAACCTTATGCAACACTTGAGGACCCTAACTTTAAAGGACCTATTGATCTTAGCTTTGACCTTACACAAGCTAAAGGTGGAGTTGATTTCAAGCCTAATGCTAGTTTAGCTACAGAAAAAAAAGCAGGCGACCCTCGTTGGTATGAGTAATATTAAATGTAATATATAATACAATAAAGATGAAACATAAAAATAATATAATCAAAATGTGCCTTGGCATATTTCTGGCTTTCACAATGGCTTTGCCTGCTATTGCCCAGAAAACACAGACATTCAAAGGTGTAGTGGTAGATACGACGGAGGAACCTATTATTGGTGCTTCTGTGAAGGTGGTAGGTACAACTACTGGAACTATAACTGATTTGGATGGTAAATTTATGGTTGTTGTTCCATCCGGAAAACAGGTTGAAATATCTTATATAGGATATATAACGCAGGTATTATCAGATTTTAAGCAGACTAAGATTGAACTGAAAGAAGATACGCAGCAGTTAGATGAGGTTGTAGTGGTAGGTTATGGTACGCAGAAAAAAGCGCATCTAACAGGAGCTATTGCTACTGTACCTATGGATGATATTCAGGATCTTGCTTCCGGTAACTTGGCAAGTACGTTGAGTGGTATGGTAAATGGACTTAGCGTTAGTGGTGGAGATGCGCGACCTGGTGAGAATGCTCGGATTAATATTCGTCAAAATGATGTTTTATCAGATATTGGTGGTACTGCTTCAGAACCATTATATGTTATTGATGGATATATTTATCCTGTAGAAGTGAAAATTGGTGATGTTACAGAAAACTTAGGAGCAACAGCATTTAATAATTTGGATCCGTCTGTAATTGAAAGTATTTCGGTTTTGAAAGATGCTGCGGCTGCTGTATACGGTGCTCGTGCTGCCAATGGTGTTATATTGGTTACTACTAAGAGAGGTAAACAAGGTGCACCTAAAATCTCATATAGTGGAACTTTTGGCGTTGTGGATGAGGTTTCGCGTGCTAAGATGTTGAATGCTTACCAATATGGTCAACTTTGGAATGCTGTACGTGCGGCTGATCCGACTGACGTATCTATTAATTTACAAAATGATTTGTTTCAGGCAGACGAGTTGAATGCAATGAAAGGTTTGAATTATGACTTGTTGGACAAATACTGGAAAGCGGCATTGACACAAAAACATAGTATCAATATGACCGGTGGTTCAGAAAGAGCTAATTATTTTGGAGGAATATCTTATTTTGATCAAGATGGTAATCTTGGTAATCTGGATTATAACCGTTGGAACTATCGTGCTGGTGTTGATGTGAAGATTAGTAAATGGTTAAAAGCAAGTCTTCAGGTTTCAGGTGACTATGGAAAGAAAAACAAACCGAATGTGAAGGTTGGAGGTAGTAATGACGAGAAAGACTATAATCTTCTGTTAGTTCGTCCATATTATATTCCTGAAGAAGTGAATGGTATTCCAATCGTGCCTTATGGTATTAGCAATTCACAGGTAAGTTCTTCGCAAAACTATTCATTTTCTCTGCTTCAAAACGCAGGGGATTATAATAGAACAGAAACATCGAATATGAACATTAATGCGGGGCTGGAATATGATTTTGGATGGAATAAATGGTTGAAAGGGTTAAAACTAAAATTCTCTTATTCAAAGAGTATCAATTCTACAAAAAACAATCAATATGGTTCGTCATATGAGCTTTATTATATGTCCAAACGTGCTGGAAGTGGAAATCACTTGTATACACCTATCCAAGGGCAGGAATCTCTTTATGAAGAGTTGCTGGCAGAAAACAATTTCTTACTAGCTAATAATGGTTCTGCTATAAACAATGCCAGTGGGGATCCTTATTTGTCTCGTACAATGAGCCGTGCTGATAATTATCAGATGAACTTCACTGCAACTTATAACCGTGATTTTGGTAGTCATCATATAGGTGCTTTGTTTTCTATTGAAAAATCAGAGGCTGAAAGTGAATATTTAGTGGGACAGGTTACTAATCCTTATGAATTTACCAATGGACAATCGAATCTAGTTCAATATAATAGTGCATCTACTACAGAATTTAAACGTGCAGAGTCTGGTACATTATCATATATTGGTCGTGTGAACTATGCATATGCTGATAAGTACTTGTTTGAGTTCCTGCTTCGCTCGGATGCATCAACCAAGTTTGCTCCTGAAAATTATTGGGGAGTTTTTCCTTCAGTTTCTGCTGGTTGGATTATATCACAAGAAGAATGGTTTAAAAAGAGTGTGAAATGGGTTGATTATTTGAAAGTACGAGCTTCATTTGGTTTAACAGGTCGGGATAATACGAAAGCATGGCAATGGATGCAGAACTATGCGGTTGATAAAGATAAAGGACCTATATTTGGTGTTAATACATCAACAAACGCTGGTAATCATATAACTATTAATAAAGAAATATCCGCTGTAAACCGTGATGCACACTGGGATAAGTCATATAAAGCAAACTTTGGTTTGGATTTCAATGTGTTGAATAACCGTTTATCATTCAATATTGATGGTTATTATGAGTGGAATCGCGAAATGTTACTCCCATATTCAGCTTCTATTCCAGGTACAGTAGGAACACAGTCTGCGAATTTTAATTATGGAGAGTTGGACACATATGGCATGGAGTTATCTGTGACTTGGAGAGATAAAATAGGAAAAGATTTTAAATATAAAGTGTCTGTGAATACCGGATATACGGATAATAAGGTGCTCATGATGGACTGGGAAACCAACCAGCGTTATATGAAGATTCATGAGGGCAGTCGTACCGATATGGGAACATGGGGAATGCAGTGTCTTGGTATGTTCCGTAGTTATCAAGATATAGATGAATATTTCACCAAATATAATATTACATCATATATGGGTATGACTAAGGATAATGTAAAACCTGGTATGTTAATATATAAAGATATTCGTGGTGCAGAACAGACCGACGGAACCTATGCTGGACCAGATGGAGTTGTAAGTTATGAAAATGATCAAGTCCGTTTGTCAAACCGAAGTAATCCTTATGGTTTCACTACAAATTTGAGTGCAGAATGGAAAGGTATTTCTTTGTCTGCACAGATAAGCGCAAGTTGGGGAGGATATAGTTTTGTCCCAACATCGGCACTTAAGATCGGTAATATGGTTGGTTCAGGATCGGGTTCGTATACAGACTTGGAATATACCAATATGCCATCCTTCTGGAATACAGATAATATGTTTGTTTATAATGATGTAGTTGATGCGTCAGGTAATGTGGTTGTAAAAGCTAATCGCAATGCAAAATATCCTAACTTAAGATGGGGTAGTGTTAATAGTGTGAATTCAACATTTTGGAGAGTGAGTGGAACTCGCGTTAGCATGAATCGCTTAACATTAGCATATGCCATACCATCGAAGTTTACAAGATTGATAGGTATCGAAAGTTGTCGTTTTAATGTAACAGGACAAAACTTATTTAGTTTCTATAATCCTTATCCTGATAATTTTATAGATCCTATGACTTCTTATGGTAGTTATCCTACTTTGCGTAAGTTTACTATTGGTGTAAATGTGACATTCTAAAAAGAAATAACGATGAAAAGAAAAAATATAATAGCTTTCAGTGTTGCTTTAATGGCGATAGGTGCTTTCACTTCATGTAGTGACGAGTTTCTGCAAGATAAAAAAAATTACGACTATGTTGACGCAAGTACATATAATACATTCAGTGGCGCAAAAGCACGTGTAGATGATATATATGCTTGGTGCTTGCCTAATACGAGTTCCGAACCAAGTTGGAAATACAATAGTACCGGAGCAGCCGATTTACAGTCTAAGTCTACAGAAGAGTATAGTGGATTCGGATCATTCGTAGATCCTGACGCTCCGATGACCAGTCAGAGTGGAAACAATACGGTTCCTGATTATTTTCATAATAGTGGTAATAATATTCAGGCAAGTGTTTGGGGACGTATTCGTAATTGCAATGATGTTATTTACGGTATAGAGAATAGTACTCTTTCAGAAGAAGAAAAGAATGAGTTACTCGGACAGGTTTATTTCTTTCGTGCATGGTGTTACTACAACTTAGTGAAATGGTATGGTGGAGTGCCTATAATTACGGAAGTACAGGAACCAGTGGCAGGGGCTATCACTCCTCGTTCTACAACAAAAGCGTGTGTTGATTTTATTTGTGAGGATTTAGAGCGTTCAGCGCAGTTACTTGCTCCGTTTACCGAAAATGGAGGATGGCCTTCAAGTGATTTTGGACGTGTTACTTCCGGTACAGCACTGGCATTGAAAGGACGGACTCTTTTGTTATATGCAAGTCCGTTGTTTAACCGTAAAAATGATGTAGAACGTTGGAGGAAGGCTTATAATGAAATCACTGCTGATTTACCCAGAATAAATGCTTGTGGATATGGTTTAGCTAATGAAAGTAATGCCGGAGCTAATGCTTCAGGTTGGGCGAATGTTTTTTCAATGGTTGATGGCAATACAGAAGCTGTATTCGTAACGCTATATAATGATATAGCCACTGGTGGAGTACCTGATTTTAGTAAAAACAACTCATGGGAACATGGCATTCGGCCATCAAATGCCATGGGAGGTGGTGGCAAAACTCCTTCTGCTATGATGGTTGATATGTTTCCTATGGCTGATGGAAAAAGACCTTCTACGTGCAATACTTATACTACACTAGAGCAATCTTCTGTTGCTTATGATAAAAATGTTCCATTTGCCAATCGTGATCCTCGTTTTTATCGGACGTTTGCTTTCCCTGGAGTACGTTGGGCTTTCAGTGGTGATCCTAAGAACGCAAGCAATAATAATCCTTATACAGGGGATAAGTATAATTTGTGGAATTATGTTTGGTATGCTAATGAGAGTGATAGAGATAATGAAGAGGCTAGTAGCTCTAATACTTATGGTGCGGATAACTTGTTGACAAATGCTAAAGGTTTCTATATACGTAAACGTTCGGATGATTTAGATGTGAATTCGAATGCCAGATATAAATTTAGTCAAGCAAATGGTTTTAAATTTAGTGGCAGCCCATATTTGGAGATTCGTTATGCTGAAGTGTTGTTGAATTATGCAGAAGCAGCATGTGGTGCTGGTGAAATGGGAGTAGCTGTTGAACAATTGAAGAAGATACGTACTCGTGTAGGATATACATCTGCAAATAATTTCGGTTTACAGACCAACTTGTCAGGTGACCAAGCTGCATGTTTTGCTGCCATCTTGTACGAACGTCAGATTGAATTGGCTTATGAAGGAAAACGTTTTGATGACTTACGCCGTTGGATGTTGTTTGATGGTGGTGCAGAAAGAGCAGAAGGTGCTCCTGATACATGGGTTCCGTCTGGTTGGAATGGAAACACTTGCACTTATTTAGGTTTTAAACAACTCAATGGGCAACGCCGTGATAATCTTGAATTCCGTGTTAGTAGTACTCATGAGAGTAAAGGGCTTGGTGGTACATCGTGGGAAATAAATGGAGTAAATCCAGATCCTCTAAAAGATGTAACACGTCCGGATGCATTAGATTTGAGACAAGCGGATATTTCCAGTCAACAGAATAAGTTAGTTGAGTTTTATAATACTTATTTGACGCGTAAAATGAAGAAAGGTGATGCATATACTACTGATCATACACCTAAATATATGAATTTTCTTCCTAGATATTATTTCCTAGGTTTTGCGGAAGGAGCTCAAAAGGCTAATCAGACATTGCCACAGACTATTGGTTGGGCAGATTATAATAATGGTGGTGCTAACGGTACTTTCGATCCATTAGCAGAATAAATTTATAATATCTGATTTATCTTGATAACGTCTCTAATATCTCTTGAATGAGAGGATTGGAGACGTTATTTTTTTGCCGGGGTTTGGGTTCTGTGGAAAAAAACATATTTAGAACAATAATTCTATCTCTACTGATTACAAATCTTTTTCTCTTTCGTCTTATTATTGTATTTTTGAATTAACAACTTCACAAAACCAAATAAAAATGAAGAAGAAACAGGTACTTTTAGCAGTTTTTGCTGCAACAATGTTGACTCCGACTGTTGTGCGGGCACAATACCCACAAATAACCGGCGAAGCCAAAGAAAATTATACAAAGATGATGACTGAAGAGCGGAAGCGCTCTGATGAAGCATGGGCGAAGGCACTTCCAATAGTGCAGAAAGAAGCGAAGGAAGGACGTCCATATATTCCTTGGGCTGGTCGTCCGTACGATTTGCCGCAGGCTGATATCCCTTCATTCCCAGGTGCCGAAGGTGGTGGTATGTATAGTTTCGGTGGCCGTGGCGGCAAAGTGATAACTGTTACAAATCTGAATGATCGTGGACCGGGCTCTTTCCGTGAGGCATGTGAAACTGGCGGTGCACGTATTATTGTGTTCAATGTTGCCGGTATCATCCGTCTGGAATCTCCGATTATCGTCCGTGCTCCCTATGTAACCATTGCAGGGCAAACAGCTCCGGGAGACGGTGTTTGTATTGCCGGCGAGTCATTTTGGGTAGATACACATGATGTTGTTGTACGTCACATGCGTTTCCGTCGTGGAGAAACGAAAGTATGGCATCGTGATGACTCTTTCGGAGGTAACCCTGTTGGTAATATAATGATCGACCACTGCTCCTGTACGTGGGGATTGGATGAAAACATTTCTTTCTATCGCCACATGTACGACCCGAGTGAAGGACAATATGAAAGCAAAGACTTGAAACTTCCTACTGTAAACGTAACTATTCAAAATACTATCTCGGCAAAAGCGTTAGATACATACAATCATGCGTTTGGTAGTACGTTAGGTGGTGAGAACTGTGCATTTGCCCGTAACCTTTGGGCTAGTAACTCCGGACGTAATCCTTCTATCGGCTGGAATGGCATATTCAATTTCGTTAATAATGTAGTATTCAATTGGGTGCACCGTTCTTCTGATGGTGGTGATTATACCGCGATGTTCAATATGATTAACAACTACTACAAACCGGGACCTGCTACTCCTAAGGATTCCAATGTAGGACATCGTATCTTGAAACCGGAAGCAGGACGTAGTAAGCTGGATCATAAAGAATATGGGCGAGTATATGCCGACGGAAATATAATGGAAGGCTATCCTGAAATAACTAAAGACAACTGGAATGGCGGTATTCAGATTGAAACTCAACCGAACACTGACGGATATACTGAATACATGCGTAGCTATAAGCCGTTCGAGATGCCGTATATCAATATCATGGGGGCTAAAGATGCTTATGACTATGTATTGAAACATGTAGGTGCGAATATTCCTTGTCGTGATATTGTTGACGAACGCGTGATTGAAGAAGTAAGAACAGGTATTCCTTATTATGAAAAGAAACTTCCTAAAGACGCTTATGGTGACTTGACAGGTTTGTCTCCTAAGTCAATGGGGGAAGACGGACAGTTCAAGTATCGTCGTTTGCCGAAAGATTCTTATAAGCAGGGTATTATTACTGATGTTCGCCAGATGGGTGGTTATCCTGAATACAAAGGTACTCCTTATGTTGATACAGACAAAGATGGTATGCCGGACGAATGGGAAATTGCTAACGGATTAAATCCGAACGATCCGAGTGATGCCAATAAAGACTGTACTGGTGACGGATATACGAATATTGAAAAATATATCAACGGTATCAGCACAAAGCATAAAGTAGATTGGAGAGATATGAAGAACAACTACGATACATTGGCTGAAAAAGGAAAATTAATGTAATTATGAAAAAGATACTGATACTATCATTGCTTTTTATTTCCGGTTGGATGTCTGCGCAAGCAGTCGACTTAAATAAAGAGAACCGTGATCCTGAATATGTAAAGTCTATTGTCGGCCGATCACAAAAGATCGTTGATAAACTCGGACTTACAGATGCGAAAATAGCCGAAGATGTTCGCAATGTCATAGCCAATCGTTACTTCGAATTAAATGATATTTATGAGGTACGGGATGCGAAAGTCAAGAAAGTAAAAGAATCCGGGTTGACTGGTGAGGCTAAAAATGAAGCTTTGAAAGCTGCGGAAAATGAAAAAGATGCGGCGCTATATCGTTCACATTTCGCTTTTCCTGCCAATTTATCTCTCTTTCTTGATGAAAAGCAAATAGAAACTGTTAAAGATGGCATGACTTATGGAGTAGTAAAAGTGACTTATGACTCACATCTGGACATGATTCCTACTTTGAAAGAAGAAGAAAAAGCTCAAATCTATGCTTGGTTGATAGAGGCACGTGAATTTGCGTTGGATGCAGAAAATTCGAATAAGAAACACGCTGCTTTCGGAAAATACAAAGGACGTATCAACAACTATCTGGCTAAACGTGGATATGATCTGAAGAAAGAACGAGAGGAATGGTATAAACGTATAAAAGCCCGTGGAGGTTCTATATAATTAAAAAATAAGATACTATAAAAAGAAGTGAAATTCTTTCCCATTGTAAATGGTTAGTTTGTTTGATGGTGGAAAGGGTGGCTCGGAGAGTCGCCCTTTTATCGTATATAAATTTTGAATCTATTGATTCTTCTAGTATATTTGAGTACAAATGACACTTTCTATCGTCTCCTCTGTATAAAAGATACAAATATAGAATATAGAAATGAAAAAGTTAAGAAATACATTAGCCGCAATAAGTCTTTTGTTTCTGGCTTCTTGTGGGGGGAACAAAGACTACTACATGTTCACTTCGTTTCATGAACCGGCTGATGAGGGTTTGAGATACTTATATAGTGAGGACGGAATGCATTGGGACAGTATTCCGGGAGTTTGGCTAAAGCCGGAACTGGGACAGCACCAGCTCATGCGGGACCCCTCGATGGTACGTACTCCGGATGGAACCTACCATTTGGTCTGGACTACAAGTTGGAAAGGTGATTTAGGATTTGGCTACGCACATTCCAAAGATCTGATCCATTGGTCGGAACAACAGATGATTCCTGTAATGGCAGACGAACCGACTACTATTAATGTATGGGCTCCGGAAATTTTCTATGACGACGAGAACGATCAGTTTATGGTAGTATGGGCTTCCTGTGTCCCCGGGCGTTTCGAAAAGGGGATAGAAGAAGAGAATAATAATCATCGTTTATACTATATCACTACAAAAGATTTTAAAACCGTTTCGAAAGCAAAACTTTTGTATGATCCGGGATTCAGTACCATTGATGCCGTTATCGTGAAACGGGCAAAGAATGACTATGTAATGGTACTCAAGGATAACACCCGTCCGGAACGTAATCTGAAAATCGCTTTTTCCGATTCTATGACCGGTCCTTATTCGCCCGCATCCCAGCCTTTCACAGAATCCTTTGTAGAAGGCCCGTCTGTAGAGAAAGTAGGAGACGATTATCTAATCTACTTTGATGTATATAAGAAAAAAATATATGGCGCTATGCGTACGAAGGATTTCCGGAACTTTACAGATGTAACAGAAGAGGTAAGCATCCCTGTAGGGCATAAGCATGGGACCATATTTACGGCTCCGGAATCAGTCGTAAAAGCATTGCTGGAAGAAAAGAAATAAACCCGGAAACAATTTTAAATCAGAATAAATCATGAACAACTCTGCTAAAATTCTTTTTGTACTGGCTGCCGGTTGGCTGACTACTACAGCTTTTGCACAAGATAGAATTCATTATACAGGAAAAGAATTATCGAACCCTGCTTGTCACGATGGACAACTGTCTCCGGTAGTCGGAGTACATAACATTCAGTTGGTGCGTGCCAATCGTGAACATCCCGATGCTTCGAACGGCAATGGATGGACGTATAATCATCAGCCGATGCTGGCTTATTGGAATGGGCAGTTTTTCTATCAATACCTGGCAGACCCTTCTGACGAACACGTACCGCCTTCACAGACTTTTCTGATGACTTCGAAGGATGGATATCGCTGGACAAATCCGGAAATAGTGTTTCCTCCTTATAAAGTTCCCGATGGATACACCAAAGAATCTCGTCCGGGTGTACAGGCCAAAGATCTGATTGCCATTATGCACCAGCGTGTCGGATTCTATGTCTCTAAATCCGGCAAGCTGATTACAATGGGAAATTACGGAGTTGCTTTGGATAAAAAGGATGATCCCAATGATGGAAACGGTATTGGTCGGGTGGTTCGTGAAATAAAGAAAGACGGTTCTTACGGACCGATCTATTTCATTTATTATAATCATGGATTTAATGAAAAGAATACTGATTATCCGTATTTTAAGAAAAGCAAGGATCGTGAGTTTGTGAAGGCTTGCCAGGAAATTCTTGACAATCCGCTGTATATGATGCAGTGGGTGGAAGAAGCCGACCGTGAAGATCCTATTCTCCCGCTGAAGAAAGGATACAAAGCATTCAATTGTTATACATTGCCGGATGGACGTATTGCCAGTCTTTGGAAACATGCGCTTACCTCTATCAGCGAGGATGGCGGACATACTTGGGCAGAGCCTGTGCTTCGTGCAAAAGGTTTCGTCAATAGCAACGCGAAAATTTGGGGGCAGCGTTTAAGTGATGGTACATACGCTACCGTGTATAATCCGTCGGAATTTCGTTGGCCGCTGGCTATATCTTTGAGTAAAGATGGATTGGAATATACAACATTGAATTTGGTGCATGGTGAAATCACTCCCATGCGTTATGGAGGAAATTATAAATCATACGGTCCTCAATATCCGCGTGGTATTCAGGAAGGCAATGGGGTGCCTGCCGATGGTGATTTGTGGGTTTCTTACAGTGTGAACAAGGAAGATATGTGGATTTCCCGTATTCCTGTCCCGGTGGAAATAAATGCTTCAGCACATGCGGATGATGATTTCTCTAAAAATAAATCAATTGCGGAACTGACTGACTGGAATATTTATTCTCCGGTTTGGGCCCCTGTTTCTTTGGAGGATCAATGGTTGAAGTTGCAGGATAAAGATCCGTTTGATTATGCCAAAGTGGAACGTAAAATTCCGGCCTCTAAAGAATTAAAAGTATCATTTGATTTGAAAGCCGGCCAGAATAATAAAGGTACACTCCACATTGAATTTCTGGATGAGAATGGAATAGCCTGTTCCCGTATAGAACTTACTGATGATGGCATTTTTCGATTGAAAGGCGGCTCCCGGTTTGCAAATATGATGAAATATGAAGCAGGAAAGATTTATCATGTAGAAGCAGTCCTTTCTACTGTTGATCGTAATATTCAAGTGTATGTAGATGGTAAGAGAGTAGGGTTGCGTATGTTCTATGCGCCCGTGGCTGCTGTGGAACGAATTGTATTCCGTACTGGCGTACCTCGTACATTCCCAACCGTAGATACTCCTGCCGACCAGACTTATGATCTGCCGAATGCAGGTGCGCAAGATCCATTGGCTGAATATGGCATTGCCAATGTAAAAACATCTTCTACAGATAAGGATGCGTCTTCTGCTTTTTTAAAGTATGCTGACTTCAGTCATTATGCAGACTATTTCAACGGTATGGAAGACGAAAATATTGTTCAGGCAATTCCCAATGAAAAGGCTTCAGAATGGATGGAGGAAAATATTCCTTTGTTCGAGTGTCCGCAACATAACTTTGAAGAAATGTATTATTATCGTTGGTGGTCATTGCGTAAGCATATCAAGGAGACTCCTGTTGGCTATGGCATGACCGAGTTTCTCGTTCAGCGTTCTTATTCAGATAAATATAATTTGATTGCTTGTGCTATTGGACATCACATTTATGAAAGCCGTTGGTTGCGTGATCCGAAATATTTGGATCAGATTATTCATACATGGTATCGTGGCAATGATGGCGGTCCGATGAAGAAAATGGATAAGTTCAGCCAGAAGGCCACGTAAATAATACTAACTACCACAAAGGCTATAATGCGTAAAAACTCTTCTGCGGTCGGCGGTATCCCTATCGCTATTAGCCCGAATCCCATAACCAGAAGTGCCAGGGTTAGTAACATACTCCCGATAACGATCAAGGCTCCCACGAATTTGGCATTGATCAGGTAATCCCGGTGAATGGGTTGGGACAGGATGCGACTAAGCGTTCCTTTGCTTTGTTCGGAATTGATGGCATCAAACCCGAGCGCGATGCCTAATAACGGTCCGAGAAAGTTAATGAAGATCACGAACGAGGGCAGGGTGCCGTCGGATACGGTGAATAGTTTCAAGAACAAGAATGAACCGTCGGGATCATTGGGTTTGATGGCTGCCCCGATATTGGTTAATGCCGTGTAGAGGGAACCCATGCAAGTCAGTGCGATAATGGCTATTAGGATAATGAATTCCCAGCTTCTGACATGGTCGGCCACTTCTTTACGGACAATAACCCAGAACGGACTTTGTATTTTATTCATGGCTTTTTCCTCCTCCGAAATAACGGTTATACATATTTTCGAGCCCGTGTTCCTCGTTTTGTAACTCGTTGACGTTGACTTCTGCCAAGAGTTTACCTCCCCCGAACAGGCCTACCCGGTCGCAGATTTGCTGAACT
>ERZ835541.1982-NODE-1982-length-18085-cov-23.363672_pt1 | contig 18085 bp, 19 predicted proteins | sample MGYA00519945_ERZ835541 | MGnify/ENA primary metagenome ERZ835541 (study PRJEB31850, sample SAMEA3708780) | human gut metagenome | biome: human gut; feature: human-associated habitat; material: faeces | place: China | collected 2014 ...
CAACCTTAACATAGAACACATCGTTAGCATCTGTTTCATACTCTAACCATGCACCTCTGTTAGGAATAACAGTAGAACTATACAGGAATATCTTTCCATACTTATCTTTCTGTATATCATAGTAAATACCAGGTGAACGTACCAGCTGGCTGACTATAACTCGTTCTGCACCGTTAATTACAAATGTACCGGTCTTAGTCATCAAAGGAAGGTCACCCATGAAGATTTCGTGCTCGCTGATATCTTCATTCTCTTTGTTATGAAGTCTTACACGTACCTTGAGTGGAGCTGCATATGTAGCATCTCTTTCCTTACACTCTTCTATAGAGTACTTTCTCTCCTCTTCGCATAATGCAAAATCAACGAATTCAAGACTGAGCCTTCCGTTGTAATCTGCAATTGGAGAGATGTCGTTAAAGACCTCTTTTAAGCCTTCATTTAAAAACCACTGGTAAGAATCTTTTTGCACCTCAATAAGGTTAGGCATCTCAAGAACTTCCTTCTGTCTTGAGAAACTCATACGCATCGCTTTGCCTGACTTTACTGGACGTATTCTGTTTTTCTCCATTGACGTTTCACCCCTTAGTTTTCTTTACATTAATTTATTACATTATAGATATGTGTACAAAAACTATGCACACCATACCATAATAGTGCATTATCCATAATAGCAAAAAAAGTCCCAGCTGTCAATAAAACAACTGGAACTTTTTCACATTTATTATAATATACCAAATACAACTCAAAAAATCAAGTGTTTTTTCATCATATTGCCATATTAAAGTTGTAATCCTCTGGTTTTAAATTACTTAAGAGTAACCTTAGCGCCTTCAGCTTCAAGCTTCTTCTGGATTTCTTCAGCTTCTTCCTTAGAAGCAGCTTCCTTAATAACCTTAGGAGCGCCATCAACAACTTCCTTAGCTTCCTTTAAGCCAAGACCTGTGATTTCACGAACAGCCTTGATAACCTTAACCTTGTTAGCACCAGCTTCTGTAAGCTCAACGTCGAATTCTGTCTTTTCTTCAGCTGCAGCGCCTGCACCTGCACCTGCTGCTACAACAACACCTGCTGCTGCAGAAACACCAAATTCTTCTTCACATGCTTTAACTAAATCGTTTAATTCTAATACTGATAAACCCTTAATAACTTCGATAATTTCCTGTGTAGTCATTATTATAATCTCCTTTTTATAGTCTTTAATTAAGTTTCGTAGTCTGTCTGATAAGTTTCAGGCAGCCTCGTCGATAATCGTTTTATGCTGCGATATTATGCAACCTCTTCGTTCTTCTCAGCGATCTGCTTAATAACGCGGGCAAAGTTTGTAATAGGTGACTGGATGCTTCCAAGGAACTTAGCAAGAAGTTCATCTCTTGAAGGAATGCTTGCGATAGCTGCGATTCCTGTAGCATCATAGTAAGTACCTTCAACAACACCACACTTAAGTTCAAGTGCTTCTGCTGTCTTAGCAAAGTTAGCTAAAACTCTTGCTGGAGCTGTAGCATCATCCTTGCAGATTGCAATAGCGTTAGGTCCTTCAAGAACCTCTGTCATTGGTTCGAACTCTGTACCTGCGATTGCTCTCTTTACTAAAGTATTCTTATAAACCTTGTAAACGACACCAGCTTCTCTTAACTGCTTACGAAGCTGTGTATCCTGCTCAACAGTTAAGCCACGGTAGTCAACTACCACAACGCCCTGAGCGCCTTCTAAGCTTGCTTTGATTTCGTCTACAATAGGCTGCTTAAGTTCTACTTTTGCCATGAATATTTACCTCCTGTTAGATTAGTATCTGTTTCCAGATAATATTCTGCCCAGACGTACAATGTATCAGGCTATCAAAAAAGCCCTCCTGCCGCTATGACAGAAGGACTGAATAAACTGATAAATATATTCTAAAGTCTTATCATCAGTCTGTACTTCCAGACTGACACACTTTAAAATACAAGTCTGTCCTCGGTAGGCGTATTACCTTTAACCCTTTCGGGACCTGCTGTCTTAGGCAAAATGTGAAATATAGCTTTCACTTTGTATGCGAATAACCACACACAGCTGATAGTATACTATCATAATATATAGGTTGTCAACCATTTTTACAAAATATGTTTTAATAATATTGCAAAATCAATCTTTCGCATCAATATTCCTTGTTAACTACAAGAAACAACATATTAGCCAACATACTTAGCTGTGCTAACCTTAACACCAGGTCCCATAGTAGCTGTAAGAACAACACTCTTTAAATACTGACCCTTAAGTGAAGATGGCTTAGCCTTAACGATTGCATCCATAATAGCCTGGAAGTTGTCTGATAACTGCTCCTCTGTGAATGAAGCCTTACCAATTGGCACGTGAATGATATTAGTCTTGTCAAGTCTGTACTCGATCTTACCAGCCTTGATATCATTAACAGCTTTTGTTACATCCATAGTAACTGTACCAGCCTTAGGGTTTGGCATTAATCCCTTAGGACCAAGTACACGACCAAGACGACCAACAACACCCATCATATCTGGAGTTGCAACAACAACGTCGAACTCGAACCAGTTATCGTTCTGGATCTTAGGAATAAGCTCCTCGCCACCAACGAAATCTGCTCCAGCTGCAAGAGCCTCATCAGCCTTAGCACCCTTAGCAAATACTAATACACGTACAGTCTTACCTGTTCCGTGTGGAAGAACAACAGCTCCTCTGATCTGCTGCTCAGCGTGACGTCCATCACAACCTGTTCTGATATGTGCTTCGATTGTCTCGTCGAATTTAGCAGTAGCGTTCTTCTTTACTAATGAGATAGCGTCTGCTGCTTCATATAATGTCTGGCGGTCAATATTCTTGGCTGCCTCAACGTATTTCTTTCCTCTTTTCATTATAAACCTCCTAGTGGTAATATCGGAAGGATTCTATCTTTCCTCCCACAATAATCATGAATCAAATGTAGATTAGTCTTCTACAACGATACCCATACTCTTAGCTGTTCCTTCGATCATAGAAGTAGCTGCTTCGATAGATGCAGCGTTAAGATCTGGCATCTTAAGCTCAGCGATCTTCTGAACTTCTGCTCTCTTAATAGTAGCAACCTTAGTCTTGTTAGGTACGCCTGATCCTGACTTAATGTTGCAAGCCTTCTTAAGAAGTACTGCTGCAGGTGGAGTCTTTGTAATAAAGCTGAAGCTTCTATCAGCATAAACTGTAATAACTACAGGTATGATAAGATCTCCCTGATCTGCTGTCTTAGCATTGAACTGCTTTGTGAATTCTACGATGTTAACACCGTGCTGACCAAGTGCTGGACCAACTGGTGGAGCTGGTGTAGCCTTGCCGGCAGGAATCTGTAATTTAATATATCCTGTTACTTTCTTTGCCATTTTGGCACCTCCTAAAAATAAATGTGGTAATTGGCGACCATAATAATGTTACCCGCTATCCATCTCCCAAGAATCACCTTTAGGTGATTCTTGCAAATGAATTAGCGAAGCTAATTCATTTTGGTCTCCCACGTCCCAGGATCGGGACTGCTTCTTACAATAACTTCACATCTGTGAAATCAATCTCGACCGGTGTTTCACGACCGAACATCTCAACATTAATTGTAAGGCACTGCTTGCCCTCATTAATATTGGTAATCTCACCAACTGTATCTTCCCATGCACCAGAGAGGATCATAACCTTATCGCCGACCTTGCCAGCGAACTGGATAACAGGCTTAACTTCCTGTTCTTCCTCAAGGCTTATGCCGAGATTCTTAATTTCTGTTGGTGTAAGTGGTACTGGCTTTGATCCAGGACCAACAAACCCTGTAACACCTCTTGTGTTTCTGACAACATACCAACTATCGTCGTTCATTACCATCTTCACAAGAACGTATCCAGGAAACATTTTCTTCTGAGCAGCTTTCTTAGAGCCATCCTTAATCTCCACTACTGTTTCAAGTGGAACGATAACTTCAAGAATCTGATCGTGAAGATTTCTGTTTTCAACTGTCTTCTCAATGTTAGCCTTCACCTTATTCTCATAACCAGAGTAAGTGTGAACTACATACCATTTTGCGTCATCCATACAATCACCTATTCCTTATTTTACAATGAACTCAATTCCAAAGCGGACAATTAAATCCACAACTGCAATGATTACACCTAATAATACGGACACAGCCAATACAGCTACGGTTTCCTTAGTAAGCGACTGACGGTCTGGCCAAATAATTTTTGAAAATTCAGCTTTTAAACCTTTGAACCAGTTCTTTTTCTGCTTCTTAGCTTTTACAGTATCACCCATGAAATACTCCTCACTGTACTAATTACTTTGTTTCCTTGTGTAATGTGTGTGATTTACAGAACTTACAATACTTCTTTGTTTCCATTCTGTCTGGATGAGCTTTCTTTTCCTTAGTCATGTTGTAATTGCGCTGTTTACACTCAGTACATGCCAATGTTATCTTTACTCGCACAACTTCCACCTCCAATTATTATTTTTGTAGGTGTTAAAACACCAATTGGTTTCTTTGCCCGCCTAATCAATGTTGGGTTGTTGAAATTCAGGCACGCAAAAAAGACCGCTTCCATAGCCGTTCTAATATAGCACAGTACATTCCAACTCGTCAACAACTTTTTTAAAGAAAATATAGTGACAAAAAATGAACTTCATATTATAATATTTGTACAAAAACATACGATATATATAAGGAAATGGATTTCCTTACATTTTCTACCGATTATTACAGACAAGGAGGTGACTGTTATGATCAGCAGCGTGTACAGCTATTATCTTGCCCAGTATGGACATAAGACTAACTCAAAGTACGATACACACACTAAAGCACAATTAAAGAATACATATGGCAGAGTTCTGAAATCTAACAGTCAGACTCCTACATATAAGACAGATATGTCAGAGGCTGCGCAGAAATATGCAATCGACCTTAAAGAGAATGCCAGAGAATTAAGTAACATTGCCAATGAGCTTTCAGGAAGCGACGGTCACGGCATGGTATTTAAGAAATCAGCAGTGTCAGACAATCCTGATGCGGTAACAGCCACATTTATAGGCGACAGCTCATCTGCCGATGATACAAGCCTTGATATAGAAGTCCGCCAGCTTGCAACAAGCCAGATTAATACCGGACATTACCTGCAGCCTAACAGCCGCACAGTTAAGCCAGGAGATTATTCATTTGATTTGAACATCAATAATCTGACCTATGAATTCCAGTTTAATGTAGATGAGGAAGAGAGCAATTCTGACATACAGAACAAGCTTGCCAGACTTATTAACCGTTCCAATATCGGACTTAATGCTTCTGTAAGTGAAGACAACCTCGGCAATACTGCGCTGAACATTGAATCAGACATGACAGGTGTAAGTGTAATCAAGCCTACAATATTTAACATCAGGCCTAATAACGATATTCAGACAGACAATCCTGATTTCGTGGAAGGTTTTGATGAGCCTACTATGGAGAAGAACACTAACTTCATTGAAACATATGGTCTTGACCGTGTAACACAGTATCCTGGCAATGCAATCTTTTCTGTCAATGGAGAAGAACGCTCATCTGCTTCGAATGACATAACAATTAACAAAACATTTGCAATATCATTTCATAATACAACTGACAAGCCGGCAACCATCAGTCTTAAAGATGATGCTGATTCAATCACAGAAAGCATTACAGAACTTGTTTCCGGCTACAACAGACTTGTTTCCATCGCCGCAGATAAAGAGAACGATAAGTTTGAGGGCAATGCCAAGTTAAAGAAAGAATTTTCAAGAATAATGAAGGCTTACCAGCCACAGCTTGTACGCAATGGACTTACAGTAAGTGATGAGGGTTCGCTTGAAGTTAATAAGGCGGTTATTCAGAAAGCTGCTTCTGACGGCACACTTTCCGATGTATTTAACGCTTTGGATTCATTCAAGAAATCAATCCAAAGAAAGGCTGATGATATCTCCATCAACCCTATGAACTATGTAAACAATAAGATTGTCGCTTATAAGAATCCACATAAGCCTGTGAATGACCCTTATAATCTTTCTGCCTACTCAGGCATGATGTTCAATGGCTATATCTAACTACCATAATATAAAATAAGGCATCCGTCTGGTTCATGTAATACATAAACCGGCGGATGCCTTTATGTTTCTTATTATTCATTAATCAGTCTGCTTCCTGCATCATGTAACTGCTTAACAAATGTACTAAGCCTTACAAGTGCTTTAGAAACAGCCACATCATCATCAGCCTTTACAGCCTCTGAAAGCTCCTTAACGCCAGAATTAGCTTCTGCCTCGTCAACTGCCCCAGCCTCAATAATATCCTTAGTTCCATTATATACTTCAAAAAGCCAGTTAAGCCCTTCAATAATAACATTCACCGCATCATGAGTCTCTGGAAAAGGAACTCCTGCAAGTTCATCTGAGACTTTCTCTATTGCCCCAATAAGCTTCTCGCTGTAAGGAACAGCTTCCTTAAGTACATCTATCTGCTGCTGTCTGTAATCATCCATGATTCTAATCACCTTTCTTTATGAACTTATAGAATATATATCGGCTGGATTGGGGGGAAAGTTAATATTAATCACATGTGAAAATGCTACACTCTTAGCCTTCCACTGGCAACCTCTTCACAAAATTCATCAACACTGCCTTTAAAACCAACATTTCTAATCTGGTGAATCAATTCCTGCTCCATGTGACCGTAAAATGGATACGTATGATCCGCTGTGCCTTTTACTGGAATCATATAATCGCCAAACTCAGCCTTAAGCACTTCATCATAACTTTTTGGTGCTTTAACCACAAAATTCTCAAACGGCATTTCTATTACATCATCAAAGCACTCTTTACGCATCTTATAGCTGTCATTATCAATCCATAAAGCCATGCTGCTTACATAGTCAGCTTCATCTCTGTAACATAACGAAGATACTTTATCTATCAGTTTCCATATATAATTCTTAGTATCTTCTCTTAATTCAATATTAACATTACATAATTGACCAAACTCAGAAACAAATTTATCTAAAGAGCCCTCTCTATTTAATTCATTCCATTTCCCTAAAATTTGCATTCCAAGCTTTATAATCTGCTTCTGCATGTCTGCAAATTCTTTGTCTTTAGAAATATAATCCAACGGAAAAATATCTATCCCAGCCCTCTGATATGGAAATCCATGAAAATACTTCATATAATCATTAAAATTCCATAATTCTTCATCTGCAATAACTCTTAACTGTGGAACAAATGCTGCATTTTGCAAACGCTCACAATCAGCATACATACCTGCAACTACAAAGCCGTATGGCAGTTCCCCAGGAAGAATCCTGATAAGTTCATTGTATTCATCTCTCATAAGGCTGATGTCAATATCATCATCCCATGGAATCATTCCCTTATGTCTCACAGCCCCAAGCAATGTACCAAAGTCTGCAAAATACCTTATTCCATTTCTGTTACATATATCAGATACAACCTGAAATACTTCCATCTGCGCAGCCCATGCTCTTTTCATCATAGAAGATATTTCAAAACCATCTCTTACTTCTGTATTAAAAAAATCATTATCAAACTTCAAACCAGCACCGCCTCGTTTAATCAATCACCAATAAACTCACATACAGCTTCCTCATCAACCGTGCCATCAGACTTTCTTGGCAAAGGTTCTTTTCTTAACACAATCTTCTGAATCTCCCAGCGGTAACCTTTTTTCTCGTTATACTTGTCAATACGTCTCTTGAATATATCCTCAGTTGCACTCTTATCAATAGGCACAATAACCGCCGTAAGCCTGTTATTGTAAAATATTATAAAACCTTCTGCAACTCCATTAATAGCTGTAATCTGTTCATTAGTTCTTACACGGCTTATCTTCTCACCTGTAGGCAGCAGAATAATATCCGGATTACGCTGCAACAGAACAAGTCTGCCGGCATTGTTAATCCTTCCGTAATCACCTGTATGATACACACCGTCTTTTAATACATTTTCAGTAGACTCCACGTCATTATAATAGCCTTTCATGACACATGGTCCACTTACAATAATCTCTCCATCATCAGCAATAGATACTGCATTATTATCAAAAAGAGTATACGAACCATCGTAAAGCTCATTAACCCCTACACAACCCGAAGTCTCTGTCATTCCATATATATTATAAACCTTCAAATCACTGTCACAGAGATTCTCAAAAAGTCTGAACGGGCAGCTTGCACCACCTATGATAATAGTATTGAGTTCTTTATTAAACCCACTTATAGCTCGCTGATAGTCAATCATAGAAGGAGTACCTATAAGAATAGTTGGATTATAATAATAAGTATCTGCATCAACATGTCTTAAGCCTCTGCCTATACACACCATAGCACCATTATACAGAGGCCATATGAGGCTGTATATAAATCCAAATTCATTATGAAGCGGAATCTGTGCAAGCACAATATCATCACTTGTACATTCAACCCTGCTGTTTATCGCCATAACCGCATTAAGAATATTATCGACAGACAGAACAACTGGCTTGTCACATTCATTAGCTGTAGCCGTAAACATGATAATATCGCCCTCCTGCGTATTCTCGTCATATATAAGTCCGTCAACATTATCCTTCTCAGCACTTGATATGATAATAGAATTCTCATCAGAGAGAATATACTGGTTAGTAGATGTCAGTGTATAATTAACTTCCGTCTTCTTAAGAAGGTCAACCCTCGAATCATGAGGAAGGAAGAAATCAACAAGTGCAAGCTCCTTTCCCGCAACAATCGTTCCAAACATATTAACGATCCATCTATATGAAGCCGGCCCGAATATTGCAATCCTCTTTCCTTCAAATTTCTGAAAATGTAATGCCTTCTTAGTTACATCATCAAAAAGCTTCGCATAAGTAACCTTCATCGTATCATAAACAACAGCCACAGCGTCTGGCTGGCTCTCGGCATTACTCTTTAACATATTATAAAATGTATTCTTATCTGTCATGATTTTCTCCGTTCTTAAACATAAATCCTGCATCAATATATAATATAAAAAATTATAGCATTCAGATTAGAAAAAGCCAACAGTGTTATCTCTAACGTATGGCATCATATTCCTCTTTTAATTTTATTATCGATAAATACAATGGATCATATATTTTTTCACATAATATATCATCCTTATACATTTCATACAAAACAGGTAACTCTGTACATCCTAAAACACATGCATCATATTTATTTACCAAGCCTAAAAATGTTTCTTTTATGTCATGATTATATTTATTTTGTTTCACAGCTTCAATACAATTTCTTATCAAAATATATTCTTCTGGCAATGGCGTAATACATTCAATTTTTGAATTTAATAAATTATCTTGATATATTCTCGATTGAATGATACCCTCTGATCCCAACAGGTATACACTTTTAACAGATTGCTTTTTTATTTCATCTACGCAATTATCAATAATATTAACAACTCTGTCTTTTAGTTGAGGGATTTTATCATATATTTGTGGCAAAAATAAATGTGATGTATTACATGCCAATATTATTCTGGTAGCCCCCGCATCCATTAGATATTGCATAGACTCAAACATTTCTGATATCAATTCATCTACATTCTCCTTATACAAAAAAGCTCTAACTCTACTTGGCATTGTACATCTATTATCAATAATAATTCTAGGACGCTCCCATTCTTTTTCAGCCTTAAAAACATCTGCATACTGTTTAAACATATTAATCGTCGCATATGTTCCCATTCCGCCCAAAACCCCTATAGTAAATTCATTCATCTTTTCTCCAATCTAATTTTATTTTACTTTTTCTTCTATGTATTTTATTATATACCATATATAATAAATATAGGAGACTCTTATGAAAATATATTTTTACAGATATGGCAGTATATGCGAACCTGATGTTATAGATTCATTTAAAAGATTAGGACTTGATGTTGATGAAGAAATCATTGAAATAAGTAATAAAAATTTATCACCAAGTGAATGTATTTCATTCGTTTCACCTAAATTAATGAATAATAATTACACATTCGTATTCACAATTAACTTTTTCCCATGGCTTTCTGATATATGCAAGATTGTTAATATTGTGTATATCAGCCTCATTGTAGACAGCCCTGTACTTGAACTATATTCTAATTCTTTATCTAATTCAGTTAACAGAGTATTCCTCTTTGACAAAATGTTATTTAACGAATTTGAACCTTATAACAAGGGACATGTTTTCCATATTCCACTTGCAACTAATATCCGCCGTAACGATGAGGTTATAAAGAATGCAAGTACACAGGAAAACAGAAAATTTACAAGTGATATATCCTTCATAGGATCCACATATCAGGAAAAGTGTCCTTTCAACCGCGCAATTCTTCCAGAATATGAAAAAGGTTATGTCGACGGAATTATCAATGCACAGCTCGGTGTCTATGGATACAATTTTATCGAAGATATGCTTACTGATGATATGACAGAACGATTATTAAACTGTATACCATATCACTATGAGTTTCCAGAAGGCTACCGTGCCAATAATAAAGCTCTTCTTGCTCAGGAATATTTAAGCGTTAAAGTTGCTGAATAGGAAAGGCTGCGTCTTTTAAAGCTGTTGTCTGATTCATTTAATGTTGACATATATACAGGCAGCGACACTAGCAGCATGCCTCATATACACAACAAAGGTTTTGCAAAATCACTTACTGAAATGCCTGTTATATTCCACAACAGCAAAATAAATCTAAATATAACAGCCAAATCCATTCGTTCTGGTCTTTCTCTCCGAATATTTGATGTTCTTGGATGCGGGGGCTTCCTTATAACTAATTATCAGGCAGAATTACCAGAGTTCTTTGAAATAGGCAAAGACCTTGTTGCATATGAAAGTGAAAATCATCTCAAAGAATTATGTGCTTATTATCTCAATCATGACGATGAAAGAAATGAAATCGCCAGACACGGATATGAAACCGTTGTAAATAACCATACTTACGACATCCGTATGCTCCAGATAATAGATAAGTCGTTCCCAGCCCAGTAATGGGCGGGAACGACTATCACGCTATGATTCATAAACTAGTTTTTATTAAAAACAATATTAAATATTTCTTTAAAACGAATATCATATGTATGTCCAGAAACTATTTTCCCATACCCATTGTCTGCAATCTGCTGCCTTTCCTTTTCATGCTTAATATAATATTTACATTTCTCAATCATATCATCCAATGATTCATATAATACAATGTCTTCTCCCGGCACAAATACATCATAGAAATCTTCCTGATAATTTGATAATAGAAAACCTCCAGCTCCACATATATCCATCGCCCTTAGTGGAATTCCAGACTTAATACTTCTTAGTGTTATATTAAGATTAATTCTGCTATTATTAAATACTATTGGCATTTGCTCATAATAATCAACTGGTTCTTTAATATTAACCCCATTTATATTTCTGCCTGAACATTTCGTATACAAATTAACTTTATATTGACTCCCAAATTCTTTTCCAAGAGTTTTCAATGCTTCTTTCCTGTCATATGAAGCCAATTTTCTTGCCAAAAAGTAATTAGCATATAAGTACTGAATCGTTTCAACACCTGTTGCACTTGTTTTTACTGGACAAGCCTTATACATATCATCTAAAATACAATCAGTTAACATGTCTTCCAGAAAAAAATGTCCATAAACATTGCTCTGTGCTTTGATAACAGCGTCAAGATAACCTCTGGTATAATCGCTGATACTTTCAAGTCTGTTAAAAAAATTATGTTTTTCATCATACATTGAGCCAACAAATGCTATATCTCCTGTTAAAAACTCCTTTTCAGTTGCATTTACATTAGTAATTACTCTTTGTACCCTTTCTGTGTTAACAGCCAATGGTGCATAATATACAGTATTAATCCCTTCATTTTTGAATTCCTGATATTGTACTTTATCAAATATAAACACATAATTACATTTATTAATTATAGTGTATGAATACAATAAAACCTGTGGATTATCATATACAAATGCTATATACGGGATATTTCTTTTATTACAATTATTAGATATTACAGGACTATAATTAAACGTGAATACGCAATCATACTTCTCTCCATTACACCCTTTATCAAACTCCGTATTAAACAATTCGTCAAATTCAATACTTACATCTTCACGATAAAGCACTGTTTCCTTAACCTTATACTTATGTCCGTTTTTTTCAAAGCATTCTTTTACATCTTCTATTCCAAAGTTATGATATTCAAATATCAATATATTCATGAAATTATTTCACCTTTTATATTCTTTAAGAAATATTTGCCTATATTTATCATAATTTCCCAGATTAAGTATTCCATCATCATGGAGGCACCATGGTTTATCCATATAAGGAACTACTACTTTATATCCTGCTCTATGAAATTCTTCACTTTGTGATATGTCATAAAAATCCCATCCATCAAAAATATCTTCTCGCCATTTTACATCGTATTGTGTTGCAATAAATAATCCATCAACTGCTTCTACTTCTGTATACGGTTTGTTTTGCTTATCTGATGCAACAAAAAGCTGTGTTTTCACTATATTGCTTGAATAGATTTTTCCTACTCTGTCTCCATTCCACATACAGCCATCTGCAGACAACTTCTCAGCTCCAACCATCCCGATCATTCCAACTTCCAGATCAGAAAATATATCCAGCATATTCTGAATAAAATCTGATTTCACTAAAAAAACATCCTGATGCATATATATTTTATATTTAGCATCTGTAGCTACCATTGCTGCATTGTATCCCTCTGTCATGGACTTTGCTTCTTTGATTGATATAACATCTATTTCATATCCATTTGGAATCACTAAATGATTGATATAATACAAACATTCTTCTTCATACATCTCATTATTGACACACATGATAAAACATATCTTTTTATCATTCATCCGAATACACCTTTCTTAACAACACTTCTGTGATTCTACCCGGCTTCTCTATCGTTTCTAATAGTTTCTTTGCTGATTCAATATTCCCATATTGAATGCACATATCTGCTAACATACATACTATCTGCTCGTTCCCTGGTTCCTGATTGTTAGCATATCTTAATAATTGAAAGGCATATGTATCTAACATCTGTTTCTTATATACCTCACTTAATTTTATATACATAGAAATTTTATCTATTGAGCCAATCCTTATCATCTCTACTAAAAAAATCACAGAAAGCTTTTCATAATCAAGATACCTCATCAGCTCTTCAACAGCTTCATCATCGAACATTAACTCAATACGCCACAATAGAAATTTACAATATGTAATTATTTGTATCAGTCTTTCTTTTGTTCTCCTGACAGACATAATATTATTTTTTATATGTTCATTATGTTCCTCACGATATATACATGTAACTATATATATATATCCTAACTCTGTATCCTCTGATGCATAATCCCTGATAAAATCTCTATCCTCATATAATGCAACTAATTCATCTATTGACTGTCTGTTATGTTCATTCAGCAAATCAGTAACATATTGTTTATATTGTTGTTTATCCATGCATCTCTTCCTCTATTAGATTTGTTCCTTTATATCCTGATAGCTTGTAACTTGATTCTCTATTATACGCTTTTCTTTTTCACTGCTTTTTAGATATCTGACTATAAATTGTGGGACTGCTGGAATATTATTAAGTATTGAATCATTTGATAATGAACTTACATATTCTATCATTCCTTTTATTCCATACTTATCAATTACCTCATTAACTTTACATTCTACTTCATTTAATTTAATTTCTGTCATACTTCGATATAACATTGTAACATTATCAGCAATTGCCTTATTATCATTTTTTGACAATTTAGCATAATTAGAGCAGATATAGCCATCAAAAATTTCATTCATTATCTGTTCCCTTATTACTGTATAATAATCTGCATTGTCTTTCAATCCATAATATTCCATAACTTCATCAAACGAAACAATTGTATTTAAATACCTGTTTGACATATATAATTCTAATATATTGTGGTATAGCAAATAACTTGCTGGTATATTCTTAACACACCACTCCTGATCTATCCATTTAAACTTTCCCTCTTCATCTATAAAACAATTCTTATGAATCATATCAATATATGCATTCAACAATATTTTATCATCATGATTTAACTTTGGAGTGTTCATGAAGTCGAAATTTGTAGATAATTCATTTGCCGTCTCAGAACTTCTTTTAATTTCATCATAGATTCTATCCCATAATCCATATATTTTCTCTTTGTTACCACTATCGTATGCCTCTATAAGAATATCTGTAAGCGGTTTCCCAGTTGCTCTTTCAATATACAAAATATTGCCATCTACCTGTGTTTTGCAGATATTAATCCCATGATTTGCTATATCATCATGATTAGCTTTAATCTGATACAGCAATGACTCACTTACATCTTCTGCCTTTTTGTAAAAGCCTTTTTCTTTTGAAAATGCTGTAATTAAGCTATATTTTGCTTTTCTAAACGGACTATCAACTGCATATGATACTCTACCAACTTCTATATTAGTTCCCGCACATTCTACCAAAAATGAATTTGCAAAGAATTCAAACACACCATTATCTACTAAATCCTTATAAAGATGTTCCTCATCTGATATCATTGATTTATTATTAGGCTGGTAATAAGGAATCCAGTTATCAACTGATCCATTTAACGGAAGATAATCATCTGAATATATAACCTGTGGCATCTTATAATCTGGCAACGGATAGTAAAAAAACGTTTTATCAAACCCTGACTGTTTAATAATGTTTTCCAATTGCTTCTTAGAAAACGTTCTTGCAATATTGCTATATTTATAATCATTAATCCCATCAAATGGTATTCCACTATGATCTTCAGGTGCTCCACACCAATATTTCAATCCATATTTATTTTCGATTGCTATAAGTAATTTCCCATCTGGCTTGAGTAATTTCTTAATTTTAACCAAAAAATCTTTAAACGGATTTTCAGATGCTGTATAATTATTTTGATATTCTAATACGCCTATAAGAGTAATATAATCATATTTTTTATTAAATTCTATATCATTTAGATTTCCAACAATTATCTCAAGGTTTTCATATGCCCTACATCTTAAGTATGTAGCAGTTGCTCTTCTTTTAGACAATTCAACAGCTGTAACATTTGAGCATTTTTTACAGAGTAATTCTGTAATTGCTCCCATACCACAGCCAATTTCAAGCACATCTGCATCTTCATTAAACGGATACCAGTTAAGCAAATTCTGTCTAATTCTAGTCAAATGATAAAAAACTGGCCATGAGTAGTTCTCATTTATGTATCTTTCATAGTCAGTTGTTTCATTTTTAGCAATAATTTTAATAACCTCATCTTCTATATCCCCATCAGAGTACAAATCCTCTCCTTTGTAAAATTTTGTATTAAATTGGGGTTTTGGGGCAAATCCATTGTATCCATATTTATTCAAATCCATAGTATTCCTCCTGATATTTACGCTTTAGATTTCTAACATTGTCTTTACTCTGTGTTCAAAATTAAATTCTGTACATACCTTTTTATATCCATTCTCTGCAATTTGTTTTCGTTGCTCTTCATGTTCCAGATAATATTTTACCTTATATACAAGATCTGGAATATCTTCATATATTTCAATATCCTGACCCGGAACAAAATATTCATACAACTCAGGCTGTGCATTAGAAATAACAAATCCTCTGCAGGCCATAATATCAATCACTCTCAATGGAATCCCCGACTGGATAGTGCATAGTGATATGTTAAGATTTATTTTACTTCTCGTAAACACCTCTGGCATTCTGTTGTAATAATCTGCGTATCCTTTGTAATTCACATTATTAAGCTGTTCTGATCTATCACCAGAATACACATCCACATCAAATCTGTTCTGAAGCACAGAAAGTGCAGTAACACGCAGTCTTCCTGTAATCTCTTTAGCTAGAGTATATGATAATTCCTCCTTTGTTACCATATATGTTCCATTGCTTTTTTTTAGAAAATCTTTATTTATACTGCCCATAACATCAGAATCCAACATCTCATCCACAAGATATCCTTGTGGCATTACGATTTGTGCATCCATAACAGCTTCCAGATATCCTCGATTATATTGACTTAATCCACCAGCTATATCATAAAATTCAGATTTGTACAATTGTCCAAGAAAAGCCACATCCGATGTGTACTCTTTATTATCTGACACAGTTTCACCTATTCCAAACACCTTCGGACTTGATGCAAGTGGCAAATATCTGGCACCCTCTACTCCTTCTTGTCTGTATGTGTCCGCCTGCACACGATCAAAGAAGTATATTGTGTTACATGCATTTTTCAGAGTATTTTTTCTTCTAATATGCAATGGTGAATCGTATACCCACGAAATATACTTTATATTTTTATTCTCACATATATCTGAAATTAATGGTAAAAAATTAACTGACAATATCTTCGAATAATTTTCTTTTTCAATTTTCTTAATAAATCTATTAGAAAACGCAACATCTTTATCCCAATTTTTTGGAATATCATAGTAGGTATCATAATCTATATGCAATGCTTTAAGTGCATTCTCAATACCCCTTTGCATGAATGCATTCCATTGATAAAATAATATTTTCCCCATAGATTGTCCTAATCTTCAAACATTAATAAAAAAGCTGATATCAAACAATCAGTAATTTGTTTGATATCAGCAAATAAACTTAATGTATCATATGTTTTACTGTAATAATGAAAGTACACCCTGTGTCTGCTGATTAGCCTGTGTAAGCATTGACTGTCCAGCCTGTGCAAGAATATTATTCTTGCTGTACTGTACCATCTCATCAGCCATATCTGTATCACGGATACGAGACTCTGCTGCAGATGTATTCTCACTTGTTGTATCCAGGTTGTTAATTGTGTGCTCAAGTCTGTTCTGAAGAGCACCAAGTGTAGATCTCTGAGTTGACACTGAATCAATAGCCTTCTGAATAAGTGACATAGATTTACCAGCATTTGCATTGGTATCTACCTTGATGTCCGAAGCAGCTAATCCTAATGAAGATGCTGACATATCACTAATACTAATCTGGATTGTCTGTCCTGAAAGTGAACCAACCTGAAGATTCTTCTTAGTGAAGTTTCCGTCTAACAGATTCTGAGTATTGAACTGTGTTGTTGTTCTAATTCTGTCAATCTCAGATGTAAGCTGTTTCATCTCAGCATCAATAGCAGTTCTATCAGTTGCTGTGTTAGTATCATTAGCAGCCTGTGTTGCTAACTCATTCATTCTCTGAAGAATTGAATGTGTCTCATTAAGAGCACCTTCAGCTACCTGAATAAGTGAGATACCATCCTGTGCATTGGCAGATGCTTTATCAAGACCTTTAATCTGAGCTCTCATCTTTTCTGAGATTGAAAGACCTGCTGCATCATCTGCTGCTCTGTTAATCTTATATCCTGATGATAATTTCTCTGTTGACTTCTGAAGGGCACTTGTTACCATTCCCATCTGTCTGTTTGTGTTCATTGCTGAAAGGTTATGCTGTACTACCATAATTAATTCCTCCTTGATATATATAACTCCATTTTATATTAATTAATAAACACGATTTATTATTGTTATCTGTTTATCACTTATGTATTATTTATCGGTCTCATTTCTAAATACTTAACCCCTATTTATCATTTTCTTTTTAAAATATAATAATATTGTTTTGTTTCTTTCCTGTTATTTAACTCATCAGCTTCAAACAGGAATCTCTCTGTTTCTATAGCAAAATTTTTATTCAATAATGTATCTTTTAAAATTTCTTTTATTTCATCTCTTGTTCTATATATTGCATTATAATCACATTTCAATTCATCTGAATAATAATCTTTCAATGTAAGGCGTTCTTCAATCCCAATAGGTTCTCTGATGCATATAACTGCTTCCTTTTCACAGCACCTCTCAATTTGATGTAGCATTTCAATCACATCATTATCGTTCAAGTACAACATAATTCCGATAATTAAAACTATGAGGTGACCCCTCAAAGTTAGACTTTTGCGAGACGACTTCGGTCGTCTCGTTTT
>ERZ835541.1988-NODE-1988-length-18032-cov-4.030873_pt1 | contig 18032 bp, 10 predicted proteins | sample MGYA00519945_ERZ835541 | MGnify/ENA primary metagenome ERZ835541 (study PRJEB31850, sample SAMEA3708780) | human gut metagenome | biome: human gut; feature: human-associated habitat; material: faeces | place: China | collected 2014 ...
CAAACCACACCATCATGGCAGAAGCACTGGAAAAATGGCCGATCGAGCTGTTCTCAAGACTGCTTCCTCGTATCTACCAGATCATCGAGGAGATCAACCGCAGATTTGTGGAAGAGATCCAGAAAAAATATCCGGGCAACCAGGAGAAAATCCGCAAGATGGCTATCATTTACGATGGACAGGTTAAAATGGCACATCTGGCTATCTGTGCAGGTTACTCTGTAAACGGTGTTGCTGCACTGCATACAGAAATTCTGAAAAATCAGGAATTAAAAGACTTCTATGAGATGATGCCGGAGAAATTCAACAACAAGACAAACGGTATCACACAGAGACGTTTCCTGCTTCATGCAAACCCGCTGCTGGCAGACTGGGTAACCGAACATATCGGTGATGAATGGATCACAGATCTGGCTCAGATCTCCAAACTGAAAGTTTATGTGGATGATGAAAAAGCACAGCAGGAGTTCATGAACATCAAATACCAGAACAAACTGCGTCTGGCAAAATACATCAGAGAGCATAACGGTATCGATGTAGATCCTCGTTCTATCTTCGATGTACAGGTTAAGAGACTTCATGAGTACAAACGTCAGCTGCTGAACATCCTGCACGTTATGTATCTGTACAATAAGATCAAAGATCATCCGGAAATGCCGTTCTATCCAAGAACCTTCATCTTTGGTGCAAAAGCAGCAGCCGGATATCGTCGTGCAAAACTGACGATCAAACTGATCAACTCTGTTGCAGATGTGATCAACAACGATAAGAGCATCAACGGAAAACTGAAAGTTGTATTTATCGAAGATTACCGTGTATCCAATGCAGAATGGATCTTTGCAGCAGCAGATGTTTCCGAGCAGATCTCCACAGCAAGTAAAGAAGCATCCGGAACCGGAAATATGAAGTTCATGCTGAACGGTGCACCGACACTGGGAACCATGGACGGAGCAAACGTAGAGATCGTTCAGGAAGTTGGAGAAGAAAATGCGTTTATCTTCGGTCTGTCCGCTCAGGAAGTTATCAATTACGAGAACAACGGCGGCTACAATCCGATGGATTACTTCAACAACGACCAGGATATTCGTCGTGTCCTGATGCAGCTGATCAATGGAGAATATGCTCCGGATGATCCAGAAAGATTCCGTGATATCTACGATTCTCTGCTGAACACAAACAGCAGCGACAGAGCAGATACTTACTTCATCCTGGCAGACTTCAAGTCTTACGCAGAAGCTCAGGAGAGAGTAGAAAAAGCATACCGTGACGAAACAGGCTGGGCAAGAATGGCAATGATGAACACCGCATGCAGCGGCAAGTTCACATCAGACCGTACCATCCAGCAGTATGTAGATGAAATCTGGCATCTGGATAAAGTGACCGTAGAAGCATAAAAGAATGATAAAGAAATAGCAAAAATGGGCAGTTGGATATGAAAAAGCCAACTGCCTGTTTTTATCTTAGTCGGAGAAGACTTCCACTTCTATAAGTGGCGAGCAACAAATTTGTCTTAGTTGAAAATATACCGCTTTGCCGATTGCTTGAAATAATGCGGGGGAAATCCTCCGCTTTACATATACAAGATGTGAGATGACTCGCGTTTCTGATGGAAGAGAGCAAGCGATTTGTATCAGAGGCAGGAGTATGTCACAATACGAAGATATGAAACAGTTGAAAGTGAATGGAAAGTATGTGTTATACCTATATTTTAAAGTGCAGTGACGGCACGTATTATACCGGTTGGACAAATGATCTGGACAAGCGTCTCAAAGCCCATAACGGCGGGAAATCCGGTGCAAAATATACGAGGAACCGCAGACCGGTCACACTGGTCTATTATGAGGAATTTCAGGGAAAACAAGAAGCAATGAAGCGGGAATATGCGATCAAACAGTTGACGAGAAAAGAAAAAGAAAACCTGATCAAAGAAAAAAATATGCAGCAAAAAGGTTCTCAGGATACAAAAAGAGGATCTGAGCAAAGTCAGAACCTCTGAAATTTTATCCTTTTTCGGCAAGAATGCCAGAGGCATTTTTGAATAATCGAAATGATTTCACAGTCATTAAGCGATATAAACATACATAAGAATAAAGTGGCATGCACTTCCTGCCATCACGAACAGATGGAAGATCTCATGTGAGCCGAAATTTTTGTGCTTTGCATCGAACAGCGGAACTTTCAAAGCATAAATGATGCCGCCGACAGTGTAAATGATACCGCCTGCCAGGAGCCATCCAAAAGCTGCCGGAGAGAGCGAATTGACAATCTGTGTGAAAGCCAGTACGCAGACCCAGCCCATGCTGATATAAAGCACAGAAGAAAACCATTTCGGACAGGTGATCCAGCAGATTTTTACGATAATGCCGATCAGTGCGATTGCCCAGACAAGAGCGAACAGGAAATATCCGACCGGACCTTTCAAAACGATCAGGCAGATTGGTGTGTAGCTTCCGGCAATCAGTACAAAGATCATACTGTGGTCTAACTTGCGGAGAATACGATTTGTTCTTTCTGAAAGATTTAAAGTATGGTAGATCGTGCTTGCCGCATAGAGTAGGATCATACTCACAATAAAAACAGTCAGGGAAATCACATGGATATAATCCGGCTCATGCAGAGATTTGATGATCAGCGGTGTGGCGGCAAACATTGCCATCAGCATACCAATGAAGTGTGTGATCGCACTTCCGGGATCTTTGATTTTTTCTAACATAGTGAATACCTCCTTTGAAACATGATTCAAGTCAGATGACAGAATTGTGAGAGCAATTTTCAGATATTCGTGATCATACCTCATGACTTGAAAGCAATATAAAATGAATATTGAAATAAAAACCGTTATATGTAGTTTTGAATACTATGTGTAGTTATATGTATATTATACCGAAAACATAAAAAATGCAACCCTGTTTTTACAATAGCTAATAATCAGTCCGGGCTGTGCAGAAATTTACAGAGGATAATGCGAAGCATTGTTTGCCGGAATTGCATGTTGCTCAAATATGTGTCTGGTTTCAAATTAAAATGAACAGTTGAATTTCAAAACGGGATATGTTAAAATGACTGGCATATGTGAATTGTTACTCTTCCGCCTCACATTAGATAAATAAAGAGGCGGTATTTTTATGCCTTGTTTTTCAAATATAGTTGGGGACTTTTGCCTCCGACGTCATTATATGAACATATAAGTATTTTGTAGCTGTAAGTGCATGAAACACTGAGCAGTGAGGAGCGTTATGTCAGTGAGATTTGAAATAAAAGGGTATTTGCAACAGAAAGAAAGGATTTAATATATGGAAATCATAAAATTTGATACACTTGGACTTGACCCGAAGATTCTTCGAGCTATTACAGAGATGGGATTTGAAGAGCCAAGCCCGATCCAGGCAAAAGCGATTCCGGAAGTGATGGCCGGACATGACGTAATCGGTCAGGCACAGACAGGTACCGGAAAAACAGCAGCTTTTGGTATTCCGCTTCTTCAGAAGATCGACCCGAAGAACCGGAAACTGCAGGCAATCATTCTGTGTCCGACAAGAGAACTGGCAATCCAGGTAGCAGATGAGATCCGCAGACTGAGCAAGTTTATGCATGGCATCAAGATCCTTCCGGTATACGGCGGACAGGATATCGGAAAACAGATCCGTTCCTTAAAAGGTGGTGTGCAGCTTGTGATCGGAACACCGGGCCGAGTGATGGATCATCTTCGCCGTCGTACCTTACGTTTCGACAACCTTCACACGATCGTGCTGGATGAAGCAGATGAGATGCTGAACATGGGATTCCGTGAGGATATCGAGACGATTTTGAAAGATGCACCGGAAGAGCGTCAGACGGTTCTCTTTTCTGCGACCATGCCGAAGCCGATCATGGACATCACGAAAAATTATCAGAAAGATGCTGTTCTGGTTCGTGTCGTAAAGAAAGAACTGACCGTAAAAAATATCGACCAGTACTATTATGAAGTAAAACAGAAGAACAAAGAAGAAGTTCTCTCAAGACTTCTGGATATGTACAATCCAAAGCTCTCCCTTGTATTCTGCAATACAAAAAAACGTGTGGATGAGCTGACTGAGGCACTGAAAGGACGGGGATATTTTGCGGAAGGTCTGCATGGAGATATGAAGCAGAGCCAGAGAGACCGTGTTATGAAAGGCTTCCGCAGCGGCAAAACAGAGATTCTGATCGCCACCGATGTGGCAGCCCGTGGTATTGATGTAGATGATGTAGAGGCAGTGTTTAATTATGATGTGCCGCAGGATGATGAATTTTATGTGCACCGTATCGGCCGTACCGGTCGTGCCGGTCGTGTCGGAAAGGCATTTACGTTTGTTGTAGGACGTGAAGTTTATAAGCTGAAAGACATCCAGCGTTACTGTAAGACAAAAATCTACGCACAGCCAATTCCGTCTCTGAATGATATTACAGCCATCCGTCTGGAAAAAGTGCTGGATGAGATCGACCATATCATTAAAAACGAAGACTTAAACCGCATGACACGTATCATCGAACAGAAACTTAACGAAGAAGACTACACAGCGATGGACATTGCGGCAGCATTTCTGAAACAGGCACTGGGTGAAAATGACCAGAATAATGACCGTGGGCATATGGAAGATTTCGGTGATACCGGGGCAGAAGCAGGCATGGTACGTCTCTTCATCAACATTGGTAAAAAACAGAAAGTACGCCCGGGCGATATTCTCGGGGCAGTTGCAGGAGAATCCGGTATTCCAGGAAAACTGGTCGGAACGATCGATATGTATGACAAATATACATTCGTTGAAGTTCCGCGTGAAAATGCGGCTGATGTACTCCGTGCCATGAAAAACACCAAAATTAAAGGAAAAACAATTAACGTAGAGCCTGCAAACGGAAGATAAAAAAAGCGGACAGATATTGATTTTTTCAGAGGATTTCAATATAATAGTGGGAATGATATCAGAAGTGCAGTGGTTCTCGCCGTTATAGACGGCGGGTCATCCAGAGACATTCTTGAATCTGGAATTTAAATCAAAAGGGGTTTTCAGGAAGGTATGACAGATTTTTTAGTTCGCAGGTTTGTAAGAGACAGTGAAAACACAGAATCAACGGAGGTGCGTACCCGGTATGGGATTCTTGCCAGTGTCGTCGGTATTTTCTGTAATGTATTTCTGTTTGCGGCAAAGTTAATCATCGGTACGCTGATGCATTCTCTGGCAGTCACGGCAGATGCGTTTAATAACTTATCCGATGCGGCATCATCGATCATCAGTTTTATCGGGGTAAAAATGGCAGGGAAACCGGCAGATGCGGAGCATCCGTTCGGTCATGGAAGAATTGAATACATTGCAGCACTGATCGTATCGTTTCTGGTCATTGAGGTTGGATTTACTTTTTTCAAAACGTCAGCAGGCAAGCTGATGCATCCGGAAGATATCACGTTTGACTTGGTGCCGTTTCTGATCCTGATCCTGTCGATCCTGGTGAAATTGTGGATGGCAGCATTCAATAGAAAACTTGGTAAAAAAATAGATTCAAAAGTCATGCTGGCAACTGCGGCAGATTCCCTCGGAGATGTCATTACGACAAGTGCGACCGTTGTTTCTATTTTGATCTGTTATGTTGCAAACGTAAATATTGATGCGATCGCAGGACTGATCGTATCATTGCTTGTCATCTGGTCCGGATTTTCAATTGCAAAAGACACACTGGAGCCGCTGATCGGACAGAGGGTTCCGGCAGAATTGTATCAGAAAATTTCACAGATGGTAGAATCCTATGATGGTATTGTCGGAACGCATGATCTGATCGTGCATAATTACGGACCAAATCAGGGAATGGCAACCATTCATGCAGAGGTGCCGAACGATGTGAATATTGAAGTATCCCATGCAATCATTGACCGTATTGAGCGGGAAGTCGGAAAAGAGCTGAATATCACTCTGGTGATCCATATGGATCCGGTCGAACTGCACGATGCGGAAGTACTTCGGTTAAAAGAAAAGACGGAACATATCATCAAAGCGTTAGACAGCAAACTGAGTTTTCACGATTTCCGACTGGTGAAAACAACGCCGGTCAATCTGATCTTTGATCTTCTTGTCCCGGCAGAATATACACAGAAAGATACCGACCGTGTATTGCATCAGCTGATGCAGTTGATCTCAGAAATGGAAAATGGTGCAACCTGTGTGATCACCGTAGATCACAGCTTTGAAGCACCGGAAGAATAAATAAAATAACAAATAAAAAGCAATAAAAAAGCGAATCAAGGATACAATATCCGAGATTCGCTTTTGTGTTATACATCAGATGTGAGGTGACTACCGCCTCTGTAGGCGGCGAGCAACAAGAATGCCAGAGGCATTCTTGAATCAAAAGGTCTTTTGACCCGGGCATTTTCTGTCTTAAAGAATATCAATGTATTCTCCGGCAAGTGCTTTGTTCATGCTTCTTACGGCACAGAATTTACCGCACATACTGCAGGTATCGCTGTGGTCATCTTCCGGGCTTCTGCTGTCGCGGATCGCTTTTGCAGTTTCCGGGTCAAGGGCACATGCATACTGTGCATCCCAGTCCAGTTTCTGGCGGGCAGCAGCCATGCGGTCATCGATGTCTCTTGCTCCCGGAATACCCTTCGCAATATCCGCTGCGTGAGCTGCGATCTTGGAAGCGATGATACCCTGCTTGGTATCCTCCACATTCGGCAGAGCCAGGTGTTCAGCCGGTGTAACATAGCAAAGGAAAGCAGCACCGTTCATAGCGGCAACTGCACCTCCGATCGCTGCAGTGATATGGTCATATCCCGGAGCAATGTCGGTTACAAGAGGACCAAGTACATAAAAAGGAGCACCCATGCAGATACTCTGCTGTACCTTCATGTTGGCGGCAACCTGATCCAGCGGCACATGGCCAGGACCTTCTACCATAACCTGTACATTGTGATCCCATGCACGTTTTGTCAGTTCTCCGAGACGAACCAGTTCTTCAATCTGACATACATCGGTTGCATCGGCAAGGCATCCAGGACGGCATGCATCGCCAAGAGAAATGGTCACGTCATATTCTTCACAGATATCCAGGATTTCATCATAATATTCATAGAATGGATTCTCTTCGCCGGTCATGGACATCCATGCAAATACGAGGCTTCCTCCACGGCTTACGATATTCATTTTACGTTTGTGCTTTTTGATCTGTTCGATGGTTTTGCGTGTAATACCGCAGTGCAGCGTTACAAAGTCTACACCGTCTTCTGCATGCATACGGATAACATCGATAAAATCCTTTGCAGTCAGTGTAGCCAGATCTCTCTGGTAATGGATCACGCTGTCATAAACAGGAACCGTACCGATCATAACCGGACATTCACTTGTCAGTTTCTGACGGAATGGCTGTGTGTTGCCGTGACTGGAAAGATCCATGATCGCTTCCGCACCGAGGTCAACGGCACTCATAACCTTCTGCATTTCGATATCATAATCCTTGCAGTCACGAGATACGCCGAGGTTGACATTGATCTTGGTACGCAGCATACTGCCGACACCCTCTGCACTTAAGCATTTATGATTTTTGTTGGCACAGATTGCGACCTTGCCTTCAGCGACAAGTTTCATTAACTTATCAACATCCATGTTTTCTTTTTTTGCTACAGTTTCGATTTCCGGTGTTACAATTCCCTTGCGGGCTGCATCCATCTGAGTTGTGTAATTTCTCATCTCTTTTTCCTCCGTTGGCATTATCCAAATCAGGTAATGGGTCGAAACGGGAACACGTTTCCTCTCAGCCGACTTCCGTCAGCTCCCCCTGGTTTATGTTGGTTTCGCATATAGATTCATCCTGCGTTTATGCGAATCGCTAATAAATTCTAACACCTGTACAGATGGTGTGCAAGTGTTTCTTGCAGGATCAGGAAGAATGTTTTGCAAGATAGCGATCATAAGCATTCTGATATATTTGAACAGCTTCATCGATCTTGTTTTTTTTCAGGGTGTTCAGATATTCTTCGTAATTATCAAAAGATTTGATCCCGGTAATGAAAGCAGTTGTGTATTCATACATACAGGAATTGACGTTCGCCATTATTTGAGACAGTCTGGTACGTTCTTCAGATGTAAAACTCAGACTGACCGGAAGCATATATGAAGTATCCGTGGAAGCCCATACATCGCACATAACAGCACTGGAAGGAGGCACACACTGAAGTTCCCGTTTCCAGTCAATATAAGCAGAAGGCAGGCCGGGAGCCAGCGTATAGTTTTTCAATGCCTGATAAAAAGTCAGTCCATCAGAATTATGCAAGATCAGATCGGTGAAAACAGGATTCTGATCTTTATCAAGGGTATAGGTTTTACCTTCTGTTCCGTAGCTTGCAAAACGGGAACCTTCATCAGAAAATAAATAGTCAATCCACTTCAGAACAATTTCAGGATGTTCGCATTCGGAAGAGATGTAAAACATATTATCACTGATGCTGTATTTTTTCTGTATGTGCAGCGTATCATGTTCGTTTAATTTGGGCGGAGAAACAGCAATAACCTTAATATTCTGATCTTTTGCAGAAAGATCAGAAGGCATGGTATACATACCAAACCATGCACCGGAAGTGCCGCTGGCGATCATTTTACTGTCTGCATAAGTCGAGTTGCCTGTCATATAATCAACATCTATCAGACCTTTCTGATACCAACGGTTCATTAAAGTGAGATAATCCTTCCATCCCTGCCTGGCAGGTCCATAAAAGACCTTGCCGTCCATTTGAAAAAAATCATAACTGACTCCAAAACCGGCATTCAGACTTTCATCCTGTGCATAAGCATTGTATGAAATCCACAATGGGGCTGTGGCTCCTTTCCTTTCTTTAAATGCAGTGAGAACCGTTTCCCAGTCATCATAAGTAACAGGAATCTCAAGCCCCAGTTCATCCAGCCAGTCTTTTCGAATCTGAAGACCACACCATGGTTTTTGCGAGTTTTGTTTTATAGAATAAACAGCTGCAATTCGACCGGAATCCGTGTAGACGATATCTTTTATGTCCTTTTGCTGAATGATCTTATAGTAATTCGGTGCATATTTTGGAACCAGTTCCGTCAGATCACAGATGTCCCCCTGAGCGATCGCATCATCCGCAGAAATATTCCCATAGATGGATGAAAAATTTCCGGCACCGATCAAATCCGGTACGGAATCGCTGTTTTGCTCAAAACGGTTTTGGATCTGCAGATTGGATAAAGAAGTGATCCAGTCAATATGGATGTTCGTTCTGTTTTCCAGTTCCTGGAAAAAGGCAGTATTATTCAGATCTCCGTTGCACAGCTCTGAAAGTTCAGAATCAATGGTATTCAAAAAAGAAAAACTCTGTCTGACTTCTGTAACCGGAAGAGAAGCATTTGTTTGTGTCCTGACAGAAAAAGCGTGTCGGACAAGAAAAATGCACAGACAGAAAAAAATACAGATCAGTACCGGGAAATAGTAATTCCTATACTTGTGTTTCATAATTTCCTCCAGATAATAAGCTTTATTTTTAGTTTACTGTGTTGGAAGTAAAAAGTAAATACTCAGGAAAAAAATCATCAGCAAAAAAGAAAGAATCATAAATTTCCTTGCAAAACAAAAAGACAGACATTATATTAAAAGAAATGAGAAGAAATCTTTTTGTAAAGAGCAGGAGATAAAAACTTATGAAAACAGGAAAAGCACTTACTTTTCGTTCTATTTTGATTTCTTATCTGGTATTATGCCTGGCAATGCTCACAGTTACGATCATCGGTTACAGCAGTTCGATCTTTTATGTGCAGAAAGAAATACGAAATTCAGCTGCATTGCGTATGAGAGAAGTTATGGGGAAGATTGAAAATAATATTCGGCTGTCATATCAGTTGTGTGATACGCTTGCCGTCAGTGGTGGTTTGGATGATATTGCATCAATAGAAGGAAATTTTTCACCACAGCAGATTTTAGATTCTATGAAACTGAAAAATACAATGTCAGAATTGAATGTACAGAACAATCTCTGTCAGAATCTGCATATCTATTTTCTGAAGAGCGATTCCATTCTTTCTTCCAATTCGCAGCGTCGGGAAGGAAAAGAGGATATCAGCTTTTTCTGCCGACAGTATGGTATCACTGCACAGGATTTTTATTGTTGGATGACAGAAGAAAATCAAAAATCTTATCAGGTTTTATCAGATAATCAAATCTGGTTTTTCCGTCCGGTCAATGACACGCAGAATAATCGCATTGCCGTTATTTTCGCAGAGTACAGCGGAAGCCGTCTGATCGGCGATCCAGGAGCAGAAAACTGTATTTATATTGAAACGCCGGAAAAAGAAAATGTTATTTACAGCAGAAAATTGGAAGAAAATCAGAAAAACGGATACATAAAAGTAGAAAAACAGATGAGTATGTTTCAATGGAACTGCGATATGTATGTTCCGAATACCTTGTTTTATGGGGAACTGAGACGTTTTGCAATGATTCTAACGGCAGAACTTCTTATGCTGATCAGCGTGGCGGTTATCGGTTCCTGGTATTTTTCAAAAAAAACTTATGTCCCGGTGGGAAATCTGATCAGTGATAACAAAAAACTTTCGAAAAAAGTGAAAAAGAAAGAAGAGACCCGGGAATGCAGGGAATTGGAAAAATATCTGACAGGTGCGGTCAAAAATTTTCCATATGCAAGTCTGAATAAACTGTCAGATCAAGAAAAGTATATAATGATCCAGTTTGCTTTTGATGAAAATGGTGATGCAGTTTTCAGAGATCAGGAAAAAAAGGAGAAACCGGAAGAGCTGGAGCATTTCGTGCTTGAAAATATTTTGAAAGAGCAGATTTTTGAAACATATCCAGGAATCCTTTTGCAGCCGGAAAAAGATTTTGTGGCAGTTGTCAATCTTTCAGAACCGGAACATGATGAAAAAGAAATCCGCAGTCTGTTAAAGACGGTAGAACAGTTTTACAGCCGGACGTTTCATATTTCTGCCTGTATCATGATCGGAGAATGTCAGAGTGACTATAAAAAGATGAAAGAAGCGTATCATCTTCTGGAAGAGAGTATGCAGTATCTGGAGTTCTGGAGTACGAGTGCACCTGCCGGAGTCTATGTATATGGTGAGATGATGGATGCGGATGAAGACAGTCATTCCTCGGTTTACATGACAGGCAGCAGAAGACTTCTGAATTGCCTGGAGAGTGAAGATTTTGAAGGAGCATATCGGGAGCTTAACCAGATTTACCAGAGTGCATTTTCCAGAAATCAGAAAGAGCTGAGGATTAATCGCTATCGCATGTATGGTCTGATCGGAACCCTGATCACGACACTTGATATCAGTGCAAATGAAGAAGACAGAGCTTATTATCACTCACTGAATTATGAAGAGCGTCTGTTTCGTATCCAGTCGATCCATGAGCTGCTGTCAGAAAGCAGGGCAATTTTTGAGGCGATCATTCAGTACAGACAGAATAAATCTGCAGAACGAGAACCGGAGTGGATGGAAGAAATGCAGGAATATATTCAGGGGCATTATCAGGACTGCAATATGAACGTGACCAGTCTGGCACAGGAATTTGGCATCAGTGTACCACACGTAAGCCGCAGCTTTAAAAACTTCCGTGATTATGGCGTACTGGAGTATATTCATAAAGTAAGGCTGGAACATGCAAAGAATATGTTAAAAAATGATGTACGCATCAAAAATATAGCACTTGACGTAGGTTATACCGATGCACAGGCGTTTACAAGAGCCTTTAAACGCTATGAAGGCATTACTCCATCGCAGTATAAAGAGCTGATATCAAAAAATGAAGCGTAAAATCAAAAACTGCTTCTTTAAAAAACATATTGTTTTTCCTATACTGAGAGCACAAACAAAGCACCGGATAAATAAGGTGTTTCCAGAAAAAGGAGGAAAAGCAAAACATGAAAAAAGCAACAAGAAGTATTTTGAGTACGGTTCTTGCTGTCAGTATGGCGGCAACGGCATGCCCGGTATCTTTTGCGGCAACTACTTCCAATGAAGTGACAGCAAGAGAAAAAGCAAATGCAGCACTGGCAAGAGAAGCAGCTGCACAGGGAATGGTTCTTCTGGAAAACAAGAATAATTCTCTTCCGATTAAGACAAAGAAGCTGGCATTGTTCGGAGGCGGAGCTGTACGTACCGTCCGAGGTGGTACCGGTTCCGGTGATCCGTTTAACGGCGGACTTTCCGGTGGCGGTGATGTGAATGTAAACCAGAGTGAGAGATATAATATTAACATTTATAATTCTTTCAAAAAAGCAGGTTACGATATCACGACGGCAAGTATTCTTGAAAAATATGCAGAAGGATACGATGTAGAAAATGCAAAAGCAGCAAGCAATCCGATGGCAACCTTTGCTTATCCGGAACTTACCTTCACGGATGAAGAACTGGCAGCTTCTGCAAAAGATACCAACACTGCTGTTTATGTAATCTCAAGAAATGCCGGTGAAGGTGCCGACCGTGGAATGACCAAAAAGGTTACGGTAAATGAAGTAGAATATGAATTAGGTGACTATGAGTTAAGCGATGTAGAAAAAGAAAATCTGAAAAAAGTAGCCTCTGCTTTTGAAAATACGATTGTTGTACTGAACGTAGGCGGTGTCATTGACACGAAATTCTTCGAGGAAACAGAAGGTCTGGATTCTCTGCTTTTGATGGGACAGGCTGGTCAGGAAGGCGGAAATGCACTGCTTGATGTAGTAACCGGAGCTGTCACACCTTCTGGAAAACTGACAGATACCTGGGCAGAAAATTATTCAGACTATCCTGCATCTGCCACGTTCGCAAAAGCAGACGGGGATAGTATGAAGGAATGGTACAAGGAAGGAATTTATGTAGGATACCGCTATTTTGATACGTTTGGCATCAAGCCGGCATATGAATTTGGTTACGGTCTTTCCTATACAAATTTTGATATCAATGTAAAGAATGTATCGGTAAATGAAGATAAGGTGACGGTAAAAGCAGAAGTTACAAACACCGGAAAAACTTACAGTGGAAAAGAAGTAGTACAGGTTTATTTCTCCGCACCAGACTCAAAAGATGCAGAAAAAGAATATCAGCAGCTGGCTGCCTATGGAAAGACCGATGAACTGGCACCGGGTGAAAGTCAGGTACTGACACTGACTTATGATACCGATGAGATGGCTTATTATAGTGAAGAAAAGGCATCTTACATACTTGACCCGGGAACCTACTATGTGCGTGTTGGTGATTCTTCCAGAAATACAAAAGTAGCGGCAGCGATCAAACTGAATCAGAGTGCAGTGACAGAAGTTCTGTCCAATCAGATGGAGGTTCCGGAAAGCGAAAATCTGACCGAGTGGAGCAAGGCAGGAAAAACACCATATACTTATGCGACAGAGCAGCAGGAAATGGCAGAAGCCCCGGTATTTACACTGGATGCATCCAAAGTAAAAACAGAAAATAATGTTTCTGAATATAAAGATGAAAAAGTTACTACTTACACAACAGATCCAGACTATAAGGCAGTTCAGGATTACGAAAAAGTAGAAGTTGTTACAGACAAAAAAGGTGCTACTTTAAAAGATGTTGTGGATAACAAAGTAACCATGGGCGAATTTGTGGCACAGATGAGTCTGGAAGAACTGGCAAAGCTGAACTGTGGAAGCGGCTGGGGAGTAGCAAATGAAAATACTCCGATCGTTGGCTCCAACTCAGCAACCGTACCGGGAGCAGCAGGAGAAACGCTGACTTATGATCAGTATGGTATTCCGAGTATCGTTTTAGCAGATGGCCCTGGTGGTATCCGTGTAAAACAGAAATACGAGGCAAAAAATGTAGAAACAGGAGAAACAGCAACTTACTATCAGTACTGTACCGCATGGCCGGTAGATTTTGTTCTGGCACAGAGCTGGGATACGGATCTGCTGAAACGTATTGGTGAAGCATTTGGAAAAGAACTGGAAGAGATGAATATTACAATTCTTCTTGGACCGTCCCTGAATATCCACAGAGATCCTCTTTGCGGACGTAACTTTGAGTATTTCTCAGAAGATCCGGTCATTTCCGGTACGATGGCATCTGCGATCACACTTGGTGTGCAGGAAGAGCCGGGTGTAGGGGCATGCCTGAAACATTTCTCAGCAAATAATCAGGAAACAGACCGTTCCGGAACGGATTCCATTGTAAGCGAAAGAGCACTGAGAGAAATCTACCTGAAAGGTTTTGAAATTGCAGTAAAAGAATCCAAACCAATGTCCATCATGACATCCTACAACCAGATCAATGGCGTTCCGGCGGCAGACTCTTATGATATGAATACCAATATTGCACGCGGTGAATGGGGATTTGAAGGTCTGATCATGACCGACTGGAACGGCGGTGTATCTCACCCGTCCACATCCATGCATGCAGGAAATGACCTGATCATGCCGGGCGGAGCATCCAAAGCAAACGAAATTATCACAGGTGCGGAAGATGTAAAACCGACCTTTGAAGCAAACGGACAGATTGGTTTGAAAGATGAACTGATGTATATGTTCAGTTATAAATCAGCAGCATGGGGCGATTTTGAAGTTTCAGCGGATGGAACACAGACAGCGGAAGCAAAACTGGGAGATGACTACACAGCAAGTGTAGGTGAGGATGGAAAGATTCTGGTAAACGGACAGGAAATTTACAGAGAGTATCAGGCAAATGTCTGGGCTGGAACAGGAAACTATAAAACACCGGTTACGACAGATGTGGCATCTGTAAGCGAAGATGGAAAAACCATTGTTTATAAAGGTACTTACAAAGAAAACAACAATATTTGCCTTGGTGATGTGCAGAAGAGTGCGATCAACAACCTGAAAGTCATTATGCAGTCAAGAGATATGGCAAGAATTTACGGCACAACAACAAGATCTTACACAGCACTCTGCGGTGATCTGACAAATTATCAGACAGTAAATAAATCAGAGATCACAACAGAACGTACTTTAAAAGAAAATCTGGATCAGGCAAAGAAGGATCTTGAAGAAGCAAAGAAAAATCTGGAAGAACTGCAGAAACAGAATGCAGCAAAAGATGCAGAGATTGCAAAAGCAAAAGCAGAAGTAGAAGCAGCAAAGAAAGATCTTCAGGCAGCAAAAATGGCAGCAAAGAAAGCAGCTGTGAAATCTGTAAAGAGTAAAAAATCCGGAAAAGCAATCGTTACCGTTAAAAAAGTAGCTGGTGCAGAAGGATATCAGGTGCAGTATTCCCTGAAAAAATCCATGAAGAGTGCGAAAAATGTAAAAATCAAAAAGAACAGCATAACAATCAAAAGACTGAAAAAAGGAAAAACCTATTATGTAAGAGTAAGGGCTTTCAGTAAAGACTCCAATGGCAAACAGATCTGTACTGCATGGAGTACTGCAAAAAAAGTAACCATCAAAAAATAATACAAATCTCTTTTCATCATTCCTATATAAATACGAAATATCCCACAGATTTTTCTGTGGGATATTCTGCATCTGAAATAAATTATCCGAAGCATTCTTGAATCTTATACGATGCCGGTTGAAACAAGAAACAGGATCAGCATCACAACCGGTACAGCATAGCGGATCATAAAACAATACAGTTTTGCACGTCTGAAATGTTCGCCATTTCGTTCGGCTTCATCAATAATCAGCTTAGGCCCTACAACCCAGCCGATCAGAATACTGGTCAGCAGTGAGATGAACGGCATCAGGAAGCTGTTGCTTATGTAATCCATGATATCCAGAAGCTGTGCGACGGTTCCGTTTGGAAGTTTTACTTCAAAATAAAGTACATTGTAGCCGAGGCAGATCAGCACTGCGGTAACAAGAGAATAAATTCCGATGACAGCACACATTTTCTGGCGTGACTTATGGAAAATTTCCATGCAGTTTGCGACCAGAGTTTCCATAACCGATACACAGGAAGTCAGGGCAGCAAAGCCCATCATCAGGAAGAAGGCAATGGCAACGATTCTGCCGATCGCACCCATGGATGCGAATACTTTTGGCAGCGAAATAAAGATCAGGCTCGGGCCGGAAGCCATTCCGTCTGTTCCAAGAAATACAAACACAGCCGGTATGATCATCATTCCTGCAAGAAAAGCGACACCAGTGTCAAAAATCTCAATCTGGTTTGTTGCTTTGTTCAGATTGACTTCATTTTTTACATAAGAACCGTAGGTGATCATGATTCCCATGGACACGCTGAGAGAGAAGAACAGCTGACTCATTGCATCCAGTAAAATCTGTAAAAATCGCTGTACAGTAAGCCCCTCAAGATTTGGGGTCAGGTAATAAAGAAATCCCTGGATCCCGGTATGTACCTGGCCGGAAGAATCTGTATGTTTCAGAGTCAGGGAATAAATGGAGATGATGACAACGAGTACCAGAAGAACCGGCATCATCCATTTGGATACTTTTTCAATACCATCCTGCACACCATTGTATACAATAAATGCAGTTACACCCATGAAAATAAGTGCAAAAATAACAGGTGAGGTGGAGGATGTGATAAAAGAAGTAAAATAATCATCTGCTGCAGCAGCCTTTGCCTGTCCTGTCAGGTAGACTACAGCATATTTGGTGATCCATCCACCGATCACTGCGTAATAAGTCATAATAAGAACAGGTACAAGAAAAGTCAGAATGCCTAAGAATTTCCACTTGGGCTTCATTTCAGCATAAGCACCGATCGCACTTTTCTGAGTGCGGCGGCCGATTGCGATATCAGATGTAAGCAGGGTAAATCCAAATGTAAGTACAAGTATAAAATAAATGATTAAAAACAGACCGCCTCCATCTTTAGCTGCAAGATATGGGAATCTCCATAAATTGCCTACTCCTACAGCACTGCCGGCTGCGGCAAGGACAAACCCGAGCTGTCCTGAAAAATGATTTGATTTCCTTTCCATAATAGATAATCTCCTGTATGATTTATGTTTGCATAAGTACGATAACATATGTTAATATATAAGTAAAATGAATGTTTTTGCTAGTATACATTAAAAAAAGTAATGGATAAAAACAGACAAGAAGTAAGGATCGTAAATGAAGGAAATCAGAGACAGATATGAAATTTTTTTGAAGGTATGTGAGACTGGAAGTTTTTCGAAAGCAGCAGAGGCGCTAAACTATACACAATCGGGAATCAGTCAAATGATGGCCGGATTTGAGGAGGAACTGGGAGTACAGTTATTTGCAAGAGCTAAAAAAGGTGTAACTCTGACGGATAATGGAAGAATGCTGATGCCTTATATACAGGAGATGACAAATCAGAAAGATAAACTTAGACAGGCTGCTTTTAATATTAATCATAAAATAGAAGGAAAACTCAGAATAGGAAGCTTTTCCAGTGTAACTGCAATGTGGATGCCGGAAGTGATCCATTATTTTAACAGAAATTATCCACAGGTTGAGGTGCAGATCTTTGATGGAAATTATGATGAGATCAGAGACTGGATCATACATGGGCAGGTGGACTGCGGATTTCTGTCTTCGATCGTTGCAGATAATCTGAAGTTTTATCCATTATGTGAGGATCCTCTCTGTGCTGTGATGCAGAAAAATCATCCTCTTGCAGAAAAGAAAAGTGTGAGACTGGAAGAACTGTTGGAGTATCCTTTCATTATAGAGACTCCGGGATGTGATAATGATATTTTGCATTTATTGGAAAGATGTGGGAAGGAGCCAAAGACTTCTTACAGTTTTCGTGATGATACGCTTATTATGGCATTTGTGAAAAATGGGCTGGGAGTGACGATCTCACAGAAGCTGGTTATGAAGGCGTTTGCCAATGATGTAGAGAGCAGACCTCTTGAACCGGGGAGATCCAGAATTATTGGGTTGGCATTTGTAAAAACAATGAACTCGGTTGTGACGAAGATATTGTTGGAATATCTAAAGGGGATGATGTAGTATTTTGCAGTGAAAAGAGTCCTGTTTTATGGCATATATGGCATGAAAATAAAAAGATTGTCAAATTATGGAATTAACTGTTGACATTGTGGCTTTTCGGTGTTATATTAGATAAGCTGTCGGGAATAATTGTTCGTAAGATAAAAAC
>ERZ835541.2012-NODE-2012-length-17861-cov-10.707402_pt1 | contig 17861 bp, 12 predicted proteins | sample MGYA00519945_ERZ835541 | MGnify/ENA primary metagenome ERZ835541 (study PRJEB31850, sample SAMEA3708780) | human gut metagenome | biome: human gut; feature: human-associated habitat; material: faeces | place: China | collected 2014 ...
TACTAAACAAAATGCCGGCAAGAATGAAAAACCACGAAACTCCGGAACCAAAATTTGCAACCGGAACTAATACGGTACGAATGGATAATGGTACATACGAATTGGCATGCTGTATCACATGTCCGCACTCATGTGCCGCCACCGCAATTGCCGCTACTGAATTGCTGCCATACACAGAATCCGAAAGCCCGATCTGCTTCGTTCTCGGATTATAATGGTCCGTCAGATTTCCACTAATATGGCATACCGTCACATCGTTAATTCCCGCATAGGATAAAATGCGCTGTGCTACCTGAGCCCCTGTAAGACCGGACGCACTTCTTACCACACTGTACCTTGCAAAATTTCTCCGAACCATCGCAGAAGCAATCAATGATAAAACAACGCCAATTAAAATCAATACATATGTTGGGTCCCAGAACATATAAAAGGGACTTCCATATCCATATCCATATCCGTAACCTAGCATAAACAATCACCCTTTTCTATTTTTACACCGCGTAAGAAACTTCCGGCATCCATTCGTTTCTTTCCTTCTAACTGCACTTCTAAAAGTTCCAGACAGCCGTCACCGGTCTGAACGATAAAACTATTTTTTAACACATCAACAACCATGCCCGGCTTATGTCCCGTATTCCATGGAAGCACATTCGCACGCCAGAGTTTTAATGTTTTTCCCCGGAATGTGGTATACGCACTCGGCCATGAATTCATTCCACGAATATATCGTTCCACTTTCGCAGCATCCCAATTCATGTCAATTTTACCCATATCTTTTTTGAGCATTTTCGCATAGCAGCTTAAACTGTCATCCTGCTTTTGTGGTACAATCTCACCTTTTTCCACTTTCTCCAAAGTTTCTAACAAAAGGTCTTTTCCCATTTCCGAAAGCCTATCATGAATCGTTTCTGCTGTATCCTCTTTTTCAATCACCGTTTCTGCTTTTAACAGCATATCACCGGTATCAAGTCCTTCTGCCATCTGCATCGTCGTTACACCGGTTTTTTCATCCCCTTCAAGGATTGCCCACTGCATCGGTGCCGCACCGCGCCAGCGCGGAAGTAACGACGCATGAACGTTAATACAGCCGAACTTTGGATAATCTAAAATCTCTTTGGATAAAATCTGTCCAAAAGCAACAACTACAAATATATCTGCATTATATGTTCTTAGCTTTTCTATAAACTCTTCATTTCTTGCTTTTTCTGGCTGCAGCACTTCTATCCCAAGCTTTACAGCCTCCTGCTTAACAGGTGAAAACACAAGCTCTTTGCTTCTTCCCTTTGGTTTGTCTGGCTGTGTTACTACTGCTGCCACCTCATGTCCTGCTTCTACAAGTGCTTTAAGTGTGCCGACCGCAAAGTCAGGCGTCCCCATAAATATAACCTTCACTATTCTTCATCCTCCATTTCAGTATCAAGCAGCTTTCCCTCAACCTTATCAACATACATTATTCCATCAAGATGATCTATCTCATGGAGCAGACATCTTGCAAGAAGTTCTTCACCTTCAACAATAATCTCCTCCATATTTTCATTAAGTGCCTTTACCTTAGCATATGATGGTCTTGTAACTATACCTGATTTACCTGGAACACTAAGACAGCCTTCCTGTCCTGTCTGTGAACCGCTTGTTTCAAGCACTACTGGGTTAATGAGTACTATTGGGTCATCGCCACAATCAATAACAACCAGTCTTTTTCTTATGCCAACCTGTGGTGCTGCAAGTCCAACACCATTCGCATCATACATTGTCTCAAACATATCATCAATAAGTTCCTGTATTCTTGGTGTCATTTCTGTTATTTCTTTTGCCTTTTTTCTTAGTATCTCATCACCAAGAGTTCTTATATTTCTTATCGCCATTATTATTCCTCCGTTTTAACATTATTTATAATCATTAATTGTTGTAAATATCTGGTACATCGTTTTCGAAACGATGTACTAGTTAACATCATACTGGATGCTTATATTTTTAAACATATCATTATCCTGTATGTATTTATCTATGCAGTCCATAAGATATGAAAGCCTGCTAAAATCAGCACTTCTTAAATATATTATTTTAGTGTATACATCACTTATTTTATATATAGGTGCATTCGATGGGCCAAGAAGCTTTATATTATCTGAAAGCCCTGCTGTCTTTTTCTCAAGCAGCTGCTTTATATTTTCTGCAGCTTTCAAAAGCTTATTCTCATCTTCTGAACTGATATTTATTTTAATCATATTACTTACAGGTGGATATGAAAGCATTTTTCTATATGCTATTTCTTTATCATAGAAGCCTGTGTAATCCTGGCTGGCTGCACATATTATACCATAATTATCTGGTGAATACGTCTGTATAACCACTTCGCCCCTTCTTACACCTCTTCCAGCCCTGCCGGCTGCCTGGGTTACAAGCTGGAATGTTCTTTCAACTGCCCTGTAATCGCCTGAATAAAGTGACATATCTGCTGCAACTATACCAACAAGTGTAACCTTTGGAAAATCATGTCCCTTGACTATCATCTGCGTTCCTACAAGAACGTCTGCCTGCTGTGTTGCAAATGCATTCAATATATGTTCATGTCCATCTTTTCCTTTGGTCGTATCAAAATCCATACGCAGTACTGTTGCATCCGGAAACATCTTATGTACTGCATCTTCAACAGCCTCTGTTCCTGCCTTAAAGCCTGATATATATCTTGAACCACATTCCGGACATATCTTAACCTGCGGTGTTTCATAGCCACAGTAATGACATACAAGCCTTCCGTTACGATGTGCAGTCATGGAAACATCACAATGTGGACACTTACAGACATATCCACAGGCTCTGCATGATACAAATCCAGCTGTTCCACGTTTATTAAGGAACAACATTATCTGTTCTTTCTTATCGAGCCGGTCACGTATAAGCTCCTGAAGCTTTAGAGAAAATATAGTTCTGTTACCAGACTTCAGTTCTTTTCTCATATCCGATATATATACCTGTGGCAATTCACTTTTTCCTGCCCTGTTTTTTAATGTAAGCAGCTTAAACTCACCGTTTTTAGCCCTGTAAAAGCTATCTATAGATGGAGTCGCTGAACCAAGTATAACCGATGCATTATGTTCCTTTGCTATATGTATGGCAGTTTCAACCGCATGATATCTTGGAAGCTGTTCAGATCTGTAAGCGCCTTCATGTTCCTCATCTATAACAATAAGGCCAAGATTAGGAAACTGTGTAAAAAGTGCTGATCTTGGTCCTATCATTATACTTACTTCACCTTTTAGCGCACGTAAAAACTGATCATATCTTTCACCCTTAGACATACGTGAATTAATAATAGAAACCTTGTCTCCAAATCTGTGATAGAATCTTTGTACAGTCTGAAAAGTAAGTGCAATCTCGGGTATAAGCATAATAACCTGTCTTCCGCTGGCTATAACATGCTCTATAACATCCATGTATACCTCAGTCTTACCACTTCCAGTCACACCATGTATAAGATAAGTTTTATAAATCCTGTTATCATAATCAGCTATGATACTTTGTACCGCTGCTCTTTGTTCTTCGTTAAGTACTACATCCTTGCCAAACACTTTTTTATCAGAAACAGGATTTCGGTAATATTCCTCTGTTTTAACGATGATAACCTTATCCTCTTCCATAGCTTTTACCGTGGATGAAGATATATTAAGCTTACTTCTTACTATCTCACTATCTATAACAGGCTCTTCTATAAGTGCTTCTAAAAGCCTGTGCTTAGCCTTTGCCTTTTTTTTATATATCAAAAGAAGCTCTCTTGCCTTATCTTCATCTATATTAAGACACACTGCCCTCTTAACCTTCTGATTTATCTTATCTTTAACAGGAATAACTGTCTTTAATGCCTGGTTCATGGTACAACCATAATGAGTCTTTAACCAGAAAGCCAGCTTGATCATATCTGTTGCTGCATTGACACGTTTGTCAGCTATACCTTCTATGAATTTAATCCTGTTAACATCATAAGAAGGCTCCTGTGTCATTGAAATAACATAACCTGTCAGTTGCCTGTTTCCTTTGCCAAAAGGAACTCTTACCACACTGCCTATCTCTAATATGCCTTCTAGTTCAGGGGGTATTGCATACTGAAATGTTTTATCAAGCTGTTCATGTGATATATCAATTATAATATCAGCGTACATTTTTCTCCTTTAATTCATCAAGTACTTCAGCTATAAGCACTCTCTCATCCATTGGATACTTAACACCTTTTATTTCCTGATAATCTTCATGTCCCTTACCTGCAAGTACTATAATATCTCCTGGTTCTCCATGCTCAATAACATATTTTATAGCTTCTTTTCTATCTACTATATCAATATGTTTACCATCAGTTTTACTTATACCTGTCTTGATATCCTCCATAATAGCTTCTGGCTCCTCAAATCTTGGATTATCTGACGTTATTACAGTAAGATCTGCATATTTTCCTGATACTTCACCCATCTCAAACCTTCTCTCCCTTGAACGGTTTCCACCGCATCCAAAAAGACAGATAAGTCTGTGTGGATTGTATTCTTTTAATGTTTTAAGAATACTTTCAAGTGACATGGCGTTGTGTGCATAATCTATCATAAGTGTGAATTTATCAGAAACTTTTACAAGTTCTATTCTTCCCTTTACCTTTACATCCTTTAACACATTTTCAACTATATCCTTATCCACGTTAAAATGCCTTGTAACTGCTATTGCACATAATGAATTATATACTGAAAACATTCCAGGAAGTGATAATGCAACGTCCATATTGATAAGTCCCTGACACTTATATGTAAGACCAATCTTTCCCGGTTCATGAAGCAGCTTAACATCCACAGCCCTTATGTCTGCTGCCTCTGACACTCCATAGCTTTCTGTCATACATATAGAATTCTTTAATATATCTTTCGTATGCTTATCATCAGCATTCACTATTCCTGTCCTGCATTGCTTAAAAAGTTTAGCCTTACATTCAAGATATTCTTCAAACGAAGCATGCTCATCAGGTCCTATATGGTCTGGTTCAAGATTAGTAAACACACCTATATCAAACATAATACCAGCTGTTCTATCAAGCTTAAGTCCCTGTGAAGAGACCTCCATAACCACAGCCTTGCAGCCTGCATCAACCATCTTACGGAATGTTTCATGGATCTGTAGAGACTCTGGCGTTGTATTACATGAAGGAATCGTTTCATCACCTATCACAGTTTCTATAGTTCCTATAAGACCTGTTTTTATTCCACATGCACATAAAACATTCTTGATCATATAAGTTGTAGTTGTCTTACCCTTCGTTCCAGTAATACCTATAGTGAACAGCTTCTTGTCAGGATTACCATAAAATGCAGCTGACATAAGTGCAAGTGCAAGTCTTGTGTTATCACATTCTATTAACGTAACATCACCAGATGGAACCTCATAATCAGAGCCCTTCTGTACAACTATGACAGCTGCCTTATCCTTAATCTGCCCTATATACTTATGTCCGTCACTCACTGCTCCTACAATACATACAAATATTCCACCATCTGTTACTTTTCTTGAATCTGATGCAATACCGGTAACATCTGTATCAACACTGCCCTTTAATAATGTATATTCAAACTTTTCTATTTCATTATCCGCACATATGTCCAATATATTCTTAAGCTGCATAATTAGTCCTCCCGATAAACATTCAACATCATATCTGCCAATTAGAATAATCCTGTTATTCTTTCTTCTTTTTCATCATAGTCTATACCTTCCGCTGCTGGTACCTTAGGTAAACCTGGCATAGTAAGCACCTTTCCTGTAAGCGCAACCACAAAGCCTGCACCTGCATCAACATATACCTCTCTTATATTGATAGTAAAACCTTCTGGTCTTCCAAGCTTAGCCGCATCATCAGAAAGTGAATACTGTGTCTTAGCCATACATACTGGGAAGCTGCCAAATCCCATCTGTGTAATATGATCAAGCTCTTTTTTAGCCTTGGCATCATATGTTACACCATCAGCACCATATATTTCTTTTGCAATCTTTAATATTTTATCTTCAAGTGGAAGTTCATCCTCATATAATGGTTTAAAATCACTCTTCTTGTTTTCTAAAGTCTTAAGCACCTTATCAGCAAGCTCCTGTCCGCCTTCTCCGCCTTTAGCCCATACATTTGAGAGTGCGAACTCACATCCTAAATCTTCACAATGTTTTTTAATGAATTCATATTCTTCCTGTGTATCTGTAATAAATGAATTCAATGTTACAATAACAGGTACTCCATACTTATGCACATTTTCGATATGCTTATCAAGGTTAACTATACCCTTCTTTAAGGCTTCCATATTTTCTTTTCCAAGTTCAGTCTTAGGAACACCACCATTGTATTTTAATGCCTTAACTGTTGCTACAATAACTGTTGCCGCTGGTTTAAGTCCTGCTTTTCTACACTTTATATCAAAGAACTTCTCAGCTCCAAGATCAGCTCCAAAACCAGCCTCTGTAACTGCTACATCTGCAAGCTTCATAGCAAGCTTAGTTGCTCTTACTGAGTTACAGCCATGTGCTATGTTAGCAAATGGTCCTCCATGTACAAGCACTGGTGTACCTTCAAGTGTCTGTATCATATTAGGCTTTATAGCATCCTTTAAAAGGGCTGCCATAGCTCCTGTTGCTTTAAGATCAGATGCTGTTACTGGTTCTCCTGCATAATTATATGCAACTATTATCTTTGAAAGTCTTTCTTTTAAATCCTTCATGTCCTCTGCAAGACATAATATAGCCATGATTTCTGATGCAACTGTTATAATAAAATGATCTTCTCTTACAACACCATTTGGCTTATCGCCAAGTCCTATAACGATATTTCTTAACGTTCTGTCATTCATATCCATACATCTTTTCCAGACAATACGCTTAGTATCTATGCCAAGTGCATTACCCTGATGGATATGATTATCCAACATGGCTGCTAAAAGATTATTAGCTGATGTTATGGCATGGAAATCACCCGTAAAATGCAGATTAAGATCCTCCATTGGAACAGCCTGTGCATATCCGCCTCCTGCTGCTCCACCCTTTATGCCAAAACATGGTCCAAGTGATGGTTCTCTTAATGCAGCTATTGCATTAACTCCTCTCTGACATAAGGCTTCTGTAAGTCCAAGACTTATAGTAGTCTTTCCTTCACCTGCTGGAGTTGGATTGATAGCTGTTATAAGAACAAGCTTTCCATCTTCTTTGTTTTCAACCCTGTGTATAAGTTCATCAGATAACTTGGCCTTATATTTACCATACATTTCAAGCTCATCCTCTGTAACTCCTACCTTAGCCGCTACATCCTTAATATTTAATAATTTTGCTTCCTGTGCGATTTCGATATCACTCTTTACTGCCATGTCTTTATCCTTTCCGTGTCATATGTGACACCTACAAAGTATATGTTTTCTTTTTAGTTTATTTCTTTTGTGCTTATTATAGCATGTATTACTCTTTATTTACCCTGCACTCATGAACCTGCACTATTTATATAGGCCTCAAACTCTTCCTTATCCATAAGAACTTTTCTTGGCTTTGTTCCTATCTCAGGTCCTACTACACCTGCATCTGAAAGCTGATCCATGATTCTTCCTGCCCTGTTAAAGCCTATCTTAAACTGTCTTTGCAGCATACCTATAGAGCCTCTTTCTCTTTCTATAACAAACCTTCCTGCATCCTCAAACAGGGTATCTTTATCATCCTGCCTGTCAACAGCAGCACTATCTGATGTCTTTTGTGCAACAGTTTCTGCTATGCTCTCATCATATTGTGCTTCCTCTGTCATATTTTCCTTAAGAAAATCAACAACTCTTGATACTTCTTCATCCGATACAAAGGCTCCCTGCACTCTTATAGGCTTAGGAATGTTAGATGGGAAGTACAACATATCTCCTTTACCAAGAAGTTTTTCAGCTCCATTCATATCCAGAATAGTTCTGGAATCAACACCTGATGATACCGAAAATGCGATTCTTGATGGAACATTAGCCTTGATAAGTCCCGTAATTACGTTAACGGATGGTCTCTGCGTTGCAATAACCATATGTATGCCCGCTGCCCTTGCAAGCTGTGCAAGCCTGCATATAGCATCTTCCACTTCTCCTGGTGCAACCATCATAAGATCCGCAAGTTCATCAACAATTATAACTATCTGAGGTAGTTTTTCAACAGGGGCCTCTCCTTCCTTAACATCCATCTTTCCGACTGCATCATTATATCCTTTAAGATTACGTACTCCCATATCAGCAAAAAGCTTATATCGTTTCGTCATCTCGTTGACTGCCCAGTTAAGTGCGCCTGCAGCCTTCTTAGGATCTGTGACAACAGGGAGAAGAAGATGTGGTATTCCGTTATATGTACTAAGCTCAACTACCTTAGGATCCACCATGATCATTTTAACTTCATCTGGTCTTGCTTTATATAAAATACTCATGATGATTGTATTTATACATACTGATTTACCTGAACCTGTTGCTCCTGCAATAAGAAGATGAGGCATTTTAGCTATATCTGCTACTATCGTCTTGCCAGCTATATCCTTTCCAGCTGCAAATGCAATCATAGATTGGTTATTCTTAAATGCTTCATTTTCAATAAGTTCTCTTAAATACACACTGCCGGCTTCCTTGTTAGGAACCTCAATACCAATAGCCGACTTACCTGGAATAGGAGCTTCTATTCTTATGTCCGCAGCTGCCAGACTTAGTTTAATATCATCTGCAAGCGAAACTATCTTACTCACCTTAACACCAAGCTCTGGTTTTAATTCATATCTTGTAACCGCAGGTCCACAGCTTATATCTGTTATATCTACCTTAACACCGAAATTCTGGAGTGTCTGCTTAAGCGTGATTGCTGTATTTCTGTTTTCGCGTTCAAGATTAGCAGATGATGACTTTGTGTTTCTGTTAAGCAGACTCACAGGTGGAAACTTATATTCCCTGACATGCCTTGCAGCTTCTGGCATAATATTGCTGGCAGTTTTTTGTGAAACAGCCTGCTTATTATGTTGTGTTCTTACTGCACTGCTTACTTCCTCATTATCATACAATGTTATATTCTCATCATGATTTATATCATCTGCTGTATCGCATATCTCTTCGGTATCATATGCATCTGCATCATTATATATATTTCCTTCATCCGCTGTGTCATATATATCAGCATTGTATTCCTCCGATACCTCGGGATCATATTCTGTCAGTTCTTTCTCTTTTTCATCCGGATATTCTGTATCATGTTCTTCGTAATCGTCTTCTCTTGTACTTATTGTTTCATCATATGACATACCATGATTCAAAGCTGTATTATCGTTATCCTGCCTGTCACTATGCACTTCCCATATATCAGATATATCAGAAGTTCTGTTTATGTTGTTATGCTTTTCTGGTATGATCAGTGGATCATATATATCATCCATATACACATCATCATCATTGGCTACAGGCTGTATTTCATGTATATCTATATCCTGATTAGCTGTCTCTGGCTGTGTATCCTGTATTGTAAGATCTTTAGTCACTCCTCTTACAACATTATTCATACGCGCATTAGCCATAGCCTCTTCTTTAGCTTTTTTAGCTGCTATGATCTGCTCTTTTTTTTCTAATCTTCTTATTCTTGCCTGATGCTTTTCATTCTCTCTCATAGCACGATATTCTTCATCACTCATACCGCTGTCTTTCCTGCTCATTGAAGAATGTTCCATATATGCAGAATAATCTTCTCTTGCTTCTTTTACAAGCCTGTGTCCACCATTCCTTAGTCCACCTATAAATGATTTTTCTGTTATCAATATAACACATATTATTGCAAGAATAATCAAAATCACCATAGTTCCTGCCATACCAAGCGGACTTAGTATCTTACATAAAATCCCTCCAAACAGACCACCGCCTGTTTTATGCTCTGAACAATATGTAAAATATGAACCAACGGAATCCATGATATCTGGTTTGTTAGTCATTCTCTGCCATATTGCTGCTGTTATCACGGATAAGACATAAACTGCTGCAGCTTTAATACGCATGACACCTATTATGTCCTTGTTAGCAAGCATAAACAATATACTTCCTGCTACTATAAATGGAATTATATACGCAGCTATACCAAACAGCCCGAACATAAACCACTTAATTGACTGTCCTACCATACCAGCCATATTAAAATTACTTAATAATAAAATTATTGTACATGCAAATGCTAATAATAAGATTATCTCATCTCTTAATGCATTATTCTGTGGTTGTGGCTGCTGTGATGCAGTACCTGTACCCTTCTTTGTGGAACTCTTTTTTGACGGAGTTCTGCTGGCGTTTGATGTTCTTGCTCCAGTTGTTTTAGAAGTTTTACTCTTTGATGTTCTATTATTGCCTTGACTTCTGCTCTTCTTAGTGTTTGAAGCCATAATTTTCCAAATCCTCCATCATAATCTTATACACATCTCTAATCTAATGTGTTTTAATCTATAACTTATTTAGTATAACATTTCCATTATTTTAACGCAAGAAAGATGCCACATATACTAACGTACCCATACATCATGGATCATTGGTATGTGACATCTTTCTGTTCATAATTTCATGTATTGCTTAAGAATCACTGCTTAGTCTTAGTCTTCATCATCACTGGCAGCCTCAGCAAAACCCTGACGCTTTCTTGCCATGTCATCACTTTCAAGATATTCATCATATGTTGTAATCTTATCAATAAGCTGTCCCGATGGAACTATCTCCATAATACGATTAGCTGTTGTCTGTATAAACTGATGGTCATGAGATGTGAAAAGTGCAACACCAGGGAACTTAATAAGTCCGTTGTTAAGTGCTGTAATTGATTCCATATCAAGATGATTAGTAGGATCATCAAATATAAGTACATTAGAACCCATAATCATCATCTTTGATATAAGACATCTTACCTTTTCTCCACCTGAAAGTACCTTAACTTTCTTAACACCATCATCACCAGCAAAAAGCATACGTCCAAGGAAGCCTCTTACATATGTTGGATCTGGATCTGGTGAATACTGTGTAAGCCATTCAACTATAGTATCTTCTCTGTTAAACTCTGCTGCGCTGTCCTTAGGGAAATATGCCTGTGAAGTTGTAACACCCCACTTATAAGATCCTTCATCAGGCTCCATATTACCAGTAATAATGTTGAACAATGTTGTTGTTGCAAGCTCATTAGAACCAACAAATGCAATCTTATCTTCCCTGTTTACTATAAATGATATATTATCAAGAACCTTAACTCCATCTATCGTCTTAGATATACCTTCTACTGTAAGTACTTCATTACCAATCTCTCTTGATGGTCTGAAATCTATATATGGATACTTTCTACTTGATGGTCTTATCTCATCAAGTTCAATCTTCTCTAATGCTCTCTTACGCGATGTAGCCTGCTTAGACTTAGATGCATTAGCAGAGAATCTCTGGATAAAGTCCTGAAGTTCCTTAATCTTTTCTTCCTTTTTCTTGTTAGCTTCCTTCATCTGCTTAATGATGAGCTGGCTTGATTCATACCAGAAATCATAGTTACCTGCATAAAGCTGAATCTTGGCATAATCAATATCTGCTATCTGTGTACATACTTTGTTAAGGAAATATCTGTCATGTGATACAACTATAACAGTATTCTCAAAGTTAATAAGGAACTCCTCAAGCCATGCTATAGCATCAAGATCAAGGTGGTTAGTAGGCTCATCAAGTAAAAGAATATCTGGATTACCAAAAAGTGCCTTAGCAAGAAGAACCTTAACCTTCTCACTACCATTAAGCTCTGACATATTCTTATAATGAAGATCTGTAGTAATGCCAAGTCCGTTAAGCAGCTGTGCAGCATCTGATTCTGCTTCCCATCCGTTCATATCAGCGAATTCTGCTTCAAGCTCACTTGCCTTATTACCATCCTCTTCTGTGAAATCTTCCTTGGCGTATATAGCCTCTTTTTCTTTCATTATTTCATAAAGTCTTGTATTACCCATAATAACTGTATCAAGAACTGTATAATCATCATATTTAAAGTGATCCTGTTCAAGGAAAGATAATCTCTGACCTGGTGTTATAGTTACATCTCCCTTACTTGGTTCAATCTGACCTGTAAGAATCTTTAAAAATGTTGACTTACCAGCACCATTGGCACCTATAAGTCCATAACAGTTTCCTTCTGTAAACTTAATATTTACATCTTCAAAAAGGGCCTTTTTACCTATACGAAGTGTTACGTTGTTTGCACTAATCATTAAATCATTCCTCCATTAATGGTTAACTTAACCAGTTCATTTATATTGTGGACTACCATATTTATTCCTGGTAGTTATAATCATATCTGATTATATGGACATTAAGAGTAATTTTAACACTTATATTGTCTAAACATAATAAGCCACAATACTAAAACATAACAATTATATATGGTAAACGAATTAAAAGCAAGCACTAATAATATTATAAATATTTTACGACTCCATGTTAAAAATATCACTCGTTACACCAAGAACAATATCCATCGCATATGCATAAGTTTTTTCATCAGCTGTATTAGAAGAATTCTTTATGGCAACTGCATCTGAAAACCAGCTGCATCTTGATGGATATGCTTCATGTGGCATATTATTAACAACATATACCTTTATTAACCCCTTCTTATGAAGCTTTCTGGCAAGTTCAATATAATAAAGAGCACTTACGCTTAAAAACAGTTCATCCGATACAACCATTACTATATATCTATGCTTTATAAATAACTTCTTTGTTTCTTCAATGCTAAGATCCCATATATCATCTGTCACATTCTGTCCTTTGTAAACATTGCATACATCCATCCCCATACTATCAAGATGTTCCATAAGACTATCCACCTCAGCCCATCTCTTTTGTAAATTAAATAATAACAAAAAAACACCTCCCAATAATAAAATATAAGCCCTGCACTCCGCCGTGCATGTCCAAGTTAGCTCCTCTCACTTGGACTGTCGGGCTTTCGCCCTATCAGACTTAATTCTAAACCTGAACTTTGTGCAAGCACAGTTCTGGTTCTAATTCTGCCCTGCACTCCGCCGTGCATGTCCAAGTGAGCTTCGCTCTCTTGGACTGTCGGGCTTTCGCCCTATCAGACTAAATTCTAAACCAGAACTTTGTGCAAGCACAGTTCTGGTTTAGAATTTAGTCTGGCACGGCTCAATGCTTACGCACATTGTAACACATTTTTTGGGGGATTATTGGGGGATGTTGTATGTTGTTGTTGTTTTGTTGTAATCCGTTAGATTTTTGCTGTCATGTAAATATTTTTTGATATATTTTATGTCAGTATAATAATTATGCTGTTATTGTAGTTCCAGTTTTACCTGCAAGTCCTTCCTTTGCTTTTTCAAGGTTGGCTATAACTGCTTTTCTATCAGAATCTGCTGTAACAAATCTTATAGATGCATCTACCTTAGGGAATGTTGTTTTAGCTGGGAAATGTCCAGCCTTAATGTACTGATGAAGCTCTGTTGCTGTCACTTTATCAAACTCTTTCTCATCTGCTGTCCCTTTACCTATTGTTAATCTATCATAAGCTGTAAGGAAAAGAAGTGTTTCAGCTCCTACAAGTTCAGCTAACTTAGCAGCTGTATAATCTTTTTCTATGATAGCTGACGCTCCCTTAAGATGAGAACCCTGCTGTAACACTGGAATTCCACCACCACCTGCAGCTATAACCACCTGGTCAGCATCAAGAAGTGCCTTAACTGCATCTATTTCATATATATCTATAGGCATAGGTGATGCAATGATTCTTCTGAACTTTCCTGGTTCTTCTTCTATTACGTAATTGCCTTTATCTTCCTCAGCCTCGGCCTCAGCCTTTGTCATATATCTTCCTATTATCTTAGATGGCTCAGAAAATGCTATATCAAAAGGATCAACTCTTACCTGTGTAATTATAGTAGAAACCGTCTTATATATACCTCTGTTAAGAAGTTCTTCCCTTATAGCATTCTGAAGATCATATCCTATATATCCTTCACTCATAGCTCCACATACTGACATAGGTGCAACTGTTCTGTCTTCTGGCTCAAGTCTTGCAAACTCTGTCATAGCAGTCTGAATCATGCCAATCTGTGGTCCATTACTATGTGTAATAACTACCTGATACTTTGCCTCTACAAGATCAGCAACAGCTTTTGCTGCTTTTTTTACATTAGTCTGCTGTTCTGGAAATGTAACTCCAAATGAATTTCTTCCCAAAGCAACTACTATTCTTTTCTTTTCCATATCACAAACCTCTCAATTCTTCACAATATTCACATAAAACCTTCAAAAACGAATTAAGTGTTAATACATTATATATTATTTTGTGTTAAAAAGCAAACAATTAGTTGTATTCACGGATATTCCTGGATACTCGAATACTCTAAAAAACAAACAATCAGAACTTTTAAGTCTATACAGAATAAAATAACTATATAAGGACTTTCTAATTTTATAAAAAGGATAAATATTTATGAATAAAAAAAATATTGGTGTTGCCGTACTTGATACTGGCATTTACAGACATATAGATTTTGACAACAGGATAATAGCTTTTAAAGATTTTATAAACAATAAGAACATTCCCTATGATGATAGTGGTCACGGAACACATGTTTCCGGCATAATCGCAGGAAGTGGAAAAGCAAGCAATGGGCGTTTCAAGGGAATAGCACCTATGAGCCAGATTATATCAGTTAAGGTTCTTGACTCATATGGCAATGGCAAAATAGGCAGTGTCATAGATGGCGCTAACTGGATAATCAACAATAAAGACATTTACAATATAAAGGTTGCAAATATATCCTTTGGAACAACTCCAAACAGCAATGTAGATATTGAAAATACAATCCGACTTATAAAACACATAGAAAATATGTGGCATAACGGCATAGTTGTTGTTGCAGCCGCCGGTAATAATGGTCCATGTGCCAAAAGTATTACAGCTCCTGGTACAAGTCATATTATAATAACAGTTGGATCTATGGATGATAAAACATTTCATTCAGGGCGTGGACCTACCACTGACGGTTTTCCAAAACCAGAACTTGTTGTCGCTGGTTCTAACATCACAGCATGCAGTAACCGAAAAAATGGATATTCCACAAAAAGTGGAACATCCATGTCAGCACCTATAGTCAGCGGAGCTATTGCACGTCTTCTCACCAGTCATGACATGACACCTGAAGAAGTCCGCTGCCGTCTTAAAAAATGTTGTAACAAAGTTAACCTCCCACACAACCAGCAGGGCTGGGGTCACCTTGATATCATAAAATTCATTACTATGAAAACATAGCTTATTTAATAAAAGGATAAATATTTATAAATCCTGCATTCTGCTGTTCTGCCAATTCTCTTGAATATTGAAGCACATCAAGCATAATATACTGTATAGCTATCATAGCCAATGCAATCAGTATAAGAATCACTAAAGGAATCCACTTATGCTTTTTTAAACGATCCATAAGTTTACCGTTGCCTTTGCCACCTCTGCTATTATTTTTATTATTCTTAAAATAACTGCTGTCTACCATATTATCTCCATTTCATTATTCATATTTGTTTCTTTAACATCAAATATAAATTTTTCTTTACGTTATAATCATATCATTTTAAAAAAGCATTGGCAATTATATATATGTTGTTTATTAATATTCTGCTATTAATTTCATATAAATACACAAAAAAGCTTCTGCATTTTATTGAATGTAAAAGCTTTTTAAAATATCATAATAATCCTGAACTATCTGATATCCATCTTCATTAAACTTATCTTATAGACCTTTTTGACCACCTTTACTTCACGCAGTATATGATTTCTGCGCTTTTTACTAAAGAGCAAACGCACAATCCGGTAAAACCAATATGACGGTATCAGAAACTTGTGCTTTACCAATAACGGATAATTCTCATACAGCTCCATTCCCGGAAATATAATATATCTGCTACATCAATCACCATAAGCTTATGGTCTGCCTTGATTTCTAGTGTTTTCTTAAACTGCATGATAACTGTTACTCCTTGTTTTTTACTGATTTGCTAATATTTTACTGTATTTTGTGGGTTATGGCAACGGTGAGTTTAAAACGCACAACATTATAACAATTCAACTGCTGAATCATCAACACCACTATCTTTTAGCAATATTTAAGTTATCAAATAAAAGCTGCCAAAATAAAAAGACAGCTTCTACATCTTATTACAGACATAAAAGCTATCTTTCTGAAATTATTATTATTCTCTTTTATACTGTAAGAGTTTTTTCTAATAGTGCTTTAGCATTCTCATACTGCTGTTCTGTGATATTCAACATATCACAAGCTTCTTCTACAGTACCTATCTTTTTTGCTAATGTTTCAATATTATTCACAAGCATCTCTGCTGCTCTCTCTTCTGCATATTCCTTTGCATATTCCTTAGCATAATCTTTAATTATGTCACACATAGAATCAACTCCCTTCCCATCATTCTTAAAGTATGATAACCTATCCGATAATTCTGGAAACTTATCATTATCGATTTCTTTCTGTAAAAAGCACTTCATAAGTTTTCCTACATCTGTATTATCGGTATCTGCATACTGTGTATTAACAAACACTCTTGATAATCCATCGTCTACAGTTGTATTAGTTTCTCTTATAACTGAATCAATATGGTAGATTGTTCTTCCCAGCCTGAATACATCATACTCTGAAATATACACAACTATGACATCTGGTATTTCAGAAAACTTCTGACCCTTTTCAGAAAATCTTGATACAATACTTGATGCATTATATCTTACTCGTCTTACATCATCGTTTACATTTTCTTTCTGTATCTCTATGTTGCACAGCGCTCCGTTGCCTAATGTACATAATGCATCAAGCCTTACTGCTCTTCCAAATATATTGGCAATACTGTCTTCTGATATCACTTCTTCTACTATAAGCTTCTTATCGTTAAGTATTACCCTTAGTATTTCCTGACACACTGCCTTAGATTCTGCTAACTTCTTAAACATAGCATCATCTATTGGTCTTAACTGTCTTACTCTTTTTATTAATTCTTCAATTCTATCCAAGTTTTACTCCTTTATTTTATTATAAGTGCGCCCCTTCACTTTTGTAAACAACAAACTATATTCTCTATATGCTCATTTCTTAACAATATATTGTTTACTATTTTTAGTATATAATAATTATACTTATAAATCAACTAATACATTATCTGTATATTTTATAATTTTCTATGTACTTTATTTATTACACAAAGCTATTTTTATACTTACTCATAGCATAACTGTATGCTATATTTTCTCAATAACTTTATAATAACTTTTACTAAAAATCTCCTCAAATTCTTTAGCACATATATACTAAATTTAGTAACATTCTGCTATTAATTTCATATAAACACACAAAAAAAGCTTCTACATTTTATTAAATGTAAAAGCTTTATAACGTTATTATAACTTTGTTAAAATGTAACAATAGTTTGTGTTACTTTTAGTGTTACCTCTTGATTATATCTTGTAAAAAAGTGATATTCAGCATCCCTTTCTTTCAGTATTTATGCGGCTTCACAAGATATTTACAATAAACAAAATAACAGGGGTGGAGAGAATCGAACTCCCACCAAAGGTTTTGGAGACCCCTATGATACCACTTCACCACACCCCTATTTAAAAGATTGCTCTTTCAAAACTGCACATTAAATATTCTATATTATACATCCGTATTCTTACCTTCAAGAATAACTCTCTTTGTTCTATCCAAACCTTAACCTCTTTCGGTTAAGCCCTCGACCTATTAGTACAGATCAGCTCCATATGTCACCACACTTCCA
>ERZ835541.2027-NODE-2027-length-17723-cov-11.980926_pt1 | contig 17723 bp, 16 predicted proteins | sample MGYA00519945_ERZ835541 | MGnify/ENA primary metagenome ERZ835541 (study PRJEB31850, sample SAMEA3708780) | human gut metagenome | biome: human gut; feature: human-associated habitat; material: faeces | place: China | collected 2014 ...
GCCGCACCTCGCTCGCCGTATCGGCACTTAGAATTATGCGGTATTGCCTTAAAAATCCAAAGCCGCGCCAACAAAAAGGAGAATGCCTTATGAACCAGCATTATCTTCAGCTGTATGCCGATTTTATCGTCAAAGTCGGTGTCAATGTTCAGCCGCGCCAGAATTTTATCATCCGCTGCCCGGTCACCATGCCGGAGTTCGGCCATGCCTGCGTCAAAGCCGGGTATGAAGCCGGTGCTAAAAACTGCATCGTGCGGTGGGAGGATGACAAACTCAGCCGCCTGCATTACGAATATGCCAAAGAGGAAGACCTGGCTGCTATGAAGCCCTATGAGCTGCGCAGTTACCTGGACTATGCCGAGGACCCGGACGGCTGCTGCACCCTGGCGATCCACGCCGCTGACCCCGAAGCACTGGCTGGGCTGGATGCCGCCAAGATCAACCGCGTCAACCTTGCCCGCCGCAAATTCCTGAAACCCTGGCAGGAATACACGATGAACGACCGTGTACAGTGGTGCGTGGCCGCTGTTCCGGCACCGTCCTGGGCCGCAAAAGTGTTCCCCGGCATCCCGGTGGAGGAAGCCATGGAAAAGCTGTGGGCCCTGATCTTTGATGTCTGCCGCGTTTCCACCGGCGACCCTGTCAGCGCCTGGAAAGCCCATGTGGCCGAAGGCCGCCGCCACCGCGACCAGCTGAACGCCTGGAACCTGGACCATATCCACATGACCAGCTCCAACGGCACCGACCTGACCGTTGGCCTGGCAGATGATGCCACCTGGGAGGGGGCTTCCAGCAAGGCGGAAAACGGCACCGACTTTATCGCCAATGTACCCACCGAGGAAGTGTTCTGCGCACCCCACCGTGAGCGGGTAAACGGCATTGTGTACGGCACCAAACCCTATGTGTACAACGGCCAGCTGATTGAGGGCTGGCATGTGACCTTCAAGGACGGCAAAGTTGTTGAGCATGGCGCGGAGAAGAACGCCAGCCTGCTGGCTGAGCTGCTTTCCACCGATGAGAATGCCTGCCGCATTGGCGAAATTGCCCTGGTTCCGGCATCCAGCCCCATCAACCAGAGCGGCGTGCTGTTCTACAACACCCTGTTTGATGAAAACGCTGCCTGCCATATTGCTTTTGGCGCGGGCTACCCGACCAATATCAAGGGCGGCAGCAAGATGAACCGCACCGAGCTGCTGGCCAAGGGCCTGAACGATTCCGCCATCCATGAGGATGTCATGATCGGCGCGCCGGATACCAACGTCATCGGCACCACCAAGGACGGTAAAGAAGTGACCATTTTCACCAACGGTGAATGGGCATTCTGATACGGCAAAACAGATGCTACAGCCATAACATAAAATTATAACAGCAAAGCGCCGCCGCCCCACGCAGCAAGGTGGGGCGGCGGCACTGTTTGTTTTGTGTTTTGTATAGAGAAGAAATAAAGAAATTCTACCGGTTTAGCAGGTTTAGGTTGAGTTACCCAATGTAGCAAATCCGCTTTTGCAGATCGCTTCAAGCTCCTGCAAAGGAATCTGCTCCTCCTGGTACTGGAACAGCAGTACCCGCAGCACTTTATTGCCGTCCACCAGCGTGCGGCAGTAGATGGAACCGTTGGCGGCATCGGCGGCGGTTTCGGGAAAGTTGTGCAGCCCGTTGGTTTTGCCTTCGCGGTACATCGTCTGGGCCAGCTGCGGGGTGATACATTCGTAATACTCTACATATAATGCACCACGCAGCCCATTCGCGCCGGCCTGGCCGTGGGCTTCATATTTGATAAAGGTCGGGGCCAGCGGCAACCTCTGCACCAGCACAAAACTGGCCGCGGGGGCGGCGTCGGCATCCAGCGCAACGGGCTGCCCGGCGTAATCGTCCAAGACGGCAAACGGCAGGGGAGCGGTATAATCTTCCAGCGGAATGCTGCCGTGTCGGCTCTTTTCCATGGCAGAACCCGCAAAGGTCCACACAATGGTCAGCACAAACAGCAGCGCCGCCAGCACCCGCCCAACCAGATACCGCCCGGCACCCTTACGCCAGTTCTTGTGCCGCTCCGGCTCCGCACCGCGCTTTAACCGGGCAGAAAACTGGTACAGCAGCACGGTGTTGTGTACCACGCTGGCCAGCGCGGCGGCTAATAGCCCCAGATAGCAGAAGCTCAGCCAGCCCAGGGTGACAAAATCGATCACCGGCGTGTGCCAGACGCCAATGGCGTACCGCACCCAGAACGTTACCAGCCAGTAAGCCAGCAGCCCGGCGGGGGCGAATACCTGCCGCTTGGCATAGCGCAGGCTGAGCGCCTGTACCTGCGGGTCGGTGTTCAGCTCCGGCGCATCACGATCCTCGCAGGCGTACAGGAAAAAGTCTCCCACGGCGGTAACATAATACCAGCCGCATTCCTGCGCCAGGGCGCGTTCCTCGCCATCCGGGGTGCCGGGGGCAGATTCTAAAAATGTTTCCGGCGCAGGCTTGGCGTTCAGCCGGTAGCGCACGGCTTTGGGCTGACTGCAGCGGAAGCGGGCAAAGTTCTGGCCGATTGTTACAGGCACAAGCCCCTGTGCGGCCATATCGCCCAGCCAGCTTTCCAGCCCCTCAATGTCAGACAGTGGGCAGGGGATGGGCTGCCAAAGGGTTTTGCAGCGTGCTTTGGTCATGGTCGTCAAGCTCCTTTCCCGGCAGGGCAGCGGGGGCAAAAGCGCCCTGCGCCGCCGCGGCCGCGTTTTGCAGGCAGAGCTGCAGCCGGGTACACTCGGCTGTATAGGCGGCTCTGCCCGCGGGGGTGATCTGATAATACCGCTTGCAACCCAGCACGGACGTTTCGGCAATCAGGCCTTCTTTTTCAAACTTGCCCAGCAGGGTATACAGCGTTGCCGGGCCAATCTTGACCCGCCCGGCGGTGATCTCGGCGGCAAATGCGGTGATCTCAGTGCCGCAGCGCTCACCCTGGGTCAAGGCCATCAACAGGTAAAACATAGATTCCGTCAGGCTCTCCAGCGCCTGTTTCGGCATGGAGCAGCACCTCCTTTGGTAGCAAACTGCAATATCGTAACACGATATCTTATAACGATATTATACCGGAAGCACGCTGCGCCGTCAAGAGCCGGGCGCATAAAAGGCGGCCAAAAGGGATATTTTGGTTACAATTTCGCGCAAAATGAGCCAAACCCCTTGCATTTTTTGCCGCGGTATGCTATATTCTTATTGTTCGATGATGATTTTATGGAAAGTGGGCTGTCAAAGGTCCGCTTTCTTTTTATGATAGGGAGATTTTTTATGGCCAAAGGCAAAAACCATCAGCCCGGCGGTGCCGCAGCCGTTGTGGAAGCACTTGTCCGCCCCACGGTCGAAGGTTTCGGCCTGCGCCTGTGGGATGTCCGCTTTGAAAAAGAAGGCCCGGACTGGTTCCTGCGCGTTCTGATCGACCGTGACGAGCCGCTGGACACGGACACCTGCGAGGCGGTTTCCCGCGCCATCGACCCGATTCTGGACGAGACTGACCCCATTGACCAGAGCTACTACCTTGAAGTTGGCAGCCCCGGCCTGGGCCGCCGCCTGACCCGCCCCGAACACTATGAACAGCTGAAAGGCCAGAAATGCGCTGCCCACCTGATCCGCCCGGACGAACAGGGCCGCCGCGATGTGGAGGGCATTCTGGAAGGGCTTTCCGCTGACGGCATGGTGACGCTGAAAAGCGATGACGGGGATTATACCTTCCCGGTAAAAGCCGCAGGGTATGTAAAACTGTGTGACGATGAAGATTTGTTTTGAGCGATATTGAACGGAGGACTAACATGGCAACGAATAACAACGAATTTTTTGACGCACTGGCCGCACTGGAAAAGGAGCGCGGACTGCCGGCAGACTACCTGATCGATAAGATCAAGGCCGCCATTGTCATTGCTGTCAAAAAGGACTATGAGGTCGAGGACGATAATGTCGTTGTGGATATCGACCCCAACATCGGCGCATTCCGCGCAAGCCTTTTGCAGGACATTGTGGAGGAAGTTGAGAACCCCCACACCCAGGTCAGCCTGGAAGATGCCCAGAAGATCCGCAAGACCTATAAAGTGGGCCAGCGCCTTGTTACCCCCCTCAAGACCAAAGAGTTTGGCCGCATTGCCGCCCAGACCGCAAAGCATGTGATCCGCCAGGGCCTGCGCGAAGGCGAGCGCAGCCTGCAGTGCAGCGAGATGCAGTCCCGCGCACACGAGATCATCACCGGCACCGTTACCGCTGTGGATGCAGAGCGCGGCAACATCGTGCTGGATCTCGGCAAGGGCGGCAGCGCGGTTCTGCCCAAAAACGAACAGGTGCCCGGCGAACACTTTACCGAAGGCCAGATGGTTCAGGTTTATGTGGTCGATGTTCTGGCAACCGAGCGCGGCCCCCGCGTGACCATCAGCCGCACCCATCCCGGCCTGGTCAAGCGCATGTTTGAGCTGGAAGTGCCCGAAATTTATGACGGCACCGTTGAGATCAAGGCCATTGCCCGTGAGGCTGGTGCCCGCACCAAGATGGCTGTGTGGAGCAAGAACCCCGATGTTGACCCCGTCGGCGCCTGCATCGGCGCCCATGGCTCCCGCGTGGAAAAGATCGTGGAAGAGCTGGGCGGCGAAAAGATCGATATCATCCGCTGGAGCGAGGACATCAACGAGTTCATCTCCGCAGCTCTGTCCCCGGCAAAGGTTGTCAAGGTGGAGCTGCTGCCCGGCGAAACCAAGAGCTGCCGCGTGACCGTGCCTGACCACCAGCTGAGCCTTGCCATTGGCAACAAGGGCCAGAATGTGCGCCTGTGCGCCCACCTGACCGGCTATAATATTGACATCCGCCCGGAATCCGGCTACTATGGCGAGGAGGACGAAACCCCGGCTGAACAGCCGGCCGAAGCCCCCGCCGCCGAGACCGCCCCGGAAACCGGCAAGGAATAATGAGCACACGCCGTGCAATGCGGCGCTGAGACTGAAAAGAGGTCAGCCATTTGCAACAAAAACCGCAGAAAAAGGTGCCGGTGCGCCGGTGCGTTGGGTGCAACACCCAAAAACCGAAAAAAGAACTGGTGCGCATTGTGCGCAGCCCCGAAGGTGAAGTCAGCGTGGATCTGACCGGCAAGCGTTCCGGCCGCGGCGCATACCTGTGCCCGTCGGCAGCGTGCCTGGCCAAAGCACGCAAGGCCAAGCGGCTGGAACATGCCTTTGGTGTGCCGGTGCCGGATGAGGTGTTTGAGCGCCTGACCGAGGAGATGGCCTGTGCCGAGCAGGCAGTAAAGGAGGCGATGCCCCGTGGCGAATGATAAGGACCCATTGTTGGGTGCATTGGGAATTTGCCGCAAAGCCGGCAAGCTGCTGCACGGCTATGACCGTGTGGAAGAAGCTGTGATGCGGGGTAAGGCATGCCTGGTGCTGCTGGCCTGCGACGCCAGCAAGCGCACCACGCAGCATATGCAGGATACCTGCCGCGGGGTGATCCCCTGCGCGGTGATGCCGCTGAAAGGCGAGGATCTGCGCATGCTTACGCCAAAGCCTGCTGCCGTATTTGCGGTTACGGACGAAAACCTTGCACACCTGTGTGCAGGCTACCTCAAAAAGCAAGTGAAGGAGGATTCAGCCAATGGTTGATTTCAAATACAAAGTTACGGATATTGCAAAAGATTTTGGCATCAGCACCAAAAAGGTTATCGAGACTTTTGCGGAGCTGACTGGCGAGACCCGCAAGACGGGCGCGACCTTTGAAGAAAACGAGGTCAACGCCCTGCTGGAAGCCCTGACCCGCGAAACCGCCGTCAAGGACCTGGGCGAGTATCTGGCATCCGGCAAGGAGCCGCAGCCCGTCAAGCAGGAGACCAAAAAGCCCGAAGCAAAGCCCCAGGCGAAAAAAGAAGCGCCGAAGCCGGAGGCCACTAAGCCCCAGCCCAAGCAGCCCAAGCAGCCGGAAGCCCCCAAGGCAGAGCCGAAAGCGGAGCAGGCCAAGCCCGCCCAGAATGCGCAGCCCAAGGCAGCACAGCCCAAACCGGTCCAGCAGGAAAAGCGCAATGATAAGCGCAATGATAACAAGCAGGCCGAAAAGCGCAGCGAAAAGCGCGTGACGATGCAGGAGCTGGCCAGCGAGACCGGCATCAAGGAGCCCGTCGCCACCGAGCAGGTCAAGGTTGACCGCGCCCAGGTGTCTGTGGATACCCGCACCGTGGATGTGAACGTGGATAAGTTCAGCGCCCGCTATGATGACCTGGCCGACAGCCGCAATATGCCCAGCAAGCGCAAGAACGCCCCCACCGGCAAAAAAGAAAAGTTCAACAACCGCAATAACCGCCGCGGCCAGCAGTTTGGCCGCCGCCGTGAAACCGAAGCCGAGCGCCTGCAGCGTATCCAGCTGGAAAAGGCCCGCAACGCCCAGCTCAAGATCTCCATCCCCGATGAGATCACCGTTGGTGAGCTGGCTACCCGCCTGAAGCAGAACGTGGCCAAGGTTGTTGCCAAGTTCATGCAGATGGGCGAAATGCACGCTGCTTCCGATGTGATCGATTTTGATTCCGCAGCCCTGATCGCAGAGGAATTCCACGCAAAGGTGGAGCATGAAGTTCATGTTTCTATCGAAGAGCGCCTGTTCACCCAGGAAGAGGACAGCGCCGATCAGCTGGTCGAACGTCCGCCGGTCGTTGTTGTTATGGGCCACGTTGACCACGGCAAAACTTCCATCCTGGACCGCATCCGTTCCACTAACGTTACCGCAGGCGAAGCCGGCGGCATTACCCAGGCCATCGGCGCTTACCAGGTCAATGTCAACGGCAGCCCCGTTACCTTCCTGGATACCCCGGGCCACGAAGCCTTTACCGCCATGCGTGCCCGCGGTGCGGATATGACCGATATCGCGGTTCTGGTTGTTGCTGCCGATGACGGCATCATGCCCCAGACCATTGAGTCCATCAACCACGCCAAGGCTGCCAACGTCAAGCTGATCGTTGCCATCAACAAGATGGATAAGCCGACCGCTAACCCGGAGCGCGTGAAGGAACAGCTGACCAAGTACGAGATCGTGCCCGAAGACTGGGGCGGCGAAACTGCCTGCATCCCCGTGTCTGCCGCTACTGGCGCAGGCATCCAGGACCTGCTGGAACGCATTGTCCTGGAAGCAGAGGTCATGGAGCTGAAAGCCAACCCCAACCGCCGTGCCAAGGGTGCCGTTGTGGAAGCCCGCCTGGATAAGGGCCAGGGCACCATTGCCACCCTGCTGGTTCAGAACGGCACCCTGCACAAGGGCGACTGTCTGATTGCCGGTACCGCCGTTGGCCGTGTGCGTACCATGCGCAACGATAAGGGCGTTGAGATCGAATCCGCCGGTCCTTCCACCCCTGTGGAGATCACCGGCCTGACTGAAGTGCCCACCGCCGGCGATATCTTCGAGGCTGTTGAGGATGAACGCCTGGCCCGTGAACTGGCTGACAAGCGTACCACCGAAGCCAAGGAAAAGCAGTTTGCTGCTTACACCAAGGTCACCCTGGATAACCTGTTTGACCAGATGGCCCAGAACGATATGAAGGAACTGCCCATTGTTGTCAAGGCTGACGTTCAGGGCAGCGCCGAAGCTGTGAAGCAGAGCCTGGAAAAGCTCAGCAACGATGAAGTGCGCGTGCGCGTCATCCATGCCGGTGTTGGTGCAATTTCCAAGTCCGATGTTTCTCTGGCCGATGCTTCCAACGCCATCATCATCGGCTTTAATGTCCGTCCGGACGCTGTTGCCAAGGCCGAAGCCGAGCAGGCCGGTGTTGAAATGCGTATGTACCGCGTCATTTACGATGCCATCAACGATGTTTCCGACGCTATGAAGGGCATGCTGGCCCCCAAGGTGCGCGAAGTCGCCTTGGGCGAAGCACAGGTTCGCCAGGTCTACAAGATTTCCAGCGTTGGCACTGTTTCCGGCTGCCGTGTTACTTCCGGCAAGATCACCCGCGATGCCCAGCTGCGCCTGGTGCGTGACGGTATCGTCATCTGCGAGGATGCCATTGCATCCCTGAAGCGCTTCAAGGATGACGCCAAGGAAGTGGCCGAAGGCTATGAATGCGGCATCACCCTGCAGAAGTTCTCCGACGTCAAAGAGGGTGACGTATTCGAGTGCTTCAAGCTGGAAGAATACCGCGATTGATCCGGCATTGAGCCGTTCCCGCTTGTTTGACAAGCCCCGCAGGGGGCTTTATGAGGTAAAGTTATGCCAAGCAAAAACCATGGCCGTATGGCACAGGATATGAAACGCGAGCTGATCGCCATTATCGGCGAAATGAAGGACCCCCGCGTTTTGGGTGGTCTGTTGACTGTGACCCGGCTTGATGTTACCCCGGACCTGGATGTCGCCAAGGTGTACATCAGTGTGATGGGGCGCGAAGGCGGCGCGGACCCGGTGGTGAAAGCCCTGAACAAAGCTTCGGGCCATATCCGCACCGAAGTCAGCCGCCGCATGCACATCCGCAAAGCCCCGCGCTTTGTGTTTACCAAGGATGACAGCGCTGCTTACGCAGTGCACATTGACCAGCTGCTGCAGGATATTGAAAAAGCACACCCCGCAGCACAGGCAGAACCGGAAGAGCAGGAATAACCTGCCCAGACTGTATCTGAAAAGTCGAAAATGTAGTCTGTTTTTACAAACACAGCCGGATTTTGCGCTAAAAAACACAAAGAATCCCTGCGGCTCTTTGCTTTACATCCTGCTTGTGCTTGCGAAATATCTGTCATTTTCGTTGTTTTCAGATACATCTTAACTGGTGCTGCAGCCAGTCATCGACCAAAACGCGCAGTTGAAATTTACGCTTGCAGCTGCGCCTTCCCAAAGGCCGGAACCAACGGGGGAGAGGGAATAGCCCCCAATCGCGGCCGAGAAAAGAGGAGCCTTATGACCGAATCTGTGGATCGGCAGACAGCCGTGCTGCGTCTGCGCGGCGCGGACGATATCCTGATCCTTTGCCACAAAAACCCCGATGGCGATACCATCGGCTGCGCCGGTGCACTGTATCTTGCGCTCAAGGCGCTGGGCAAAAACGCCGCGATTTTATGCAGCGACCCCATCCCCAAAATGTATGATTATATGGAGCTGCGCTGGTTTGACGGCAGCTTTAACCCTGCATTTGTGGTGGCGGTGGATGTTGCCAGCATCCAGCTTTTTGGCGAAAATAACAATGTGCCGCAGTATGCCGCCCATACCAACCTTTGCATTGACCACCATGCCAGCAACAGCGGCTATGCCTATGAAACCCTGCTGGATCCCGGCGCCGCCGCGGCCTGCGAGTTTTTGCTGGATGTGATCGTGGATATGGGCGTGACCATTACGCCGCAGATCGCCAACTGCCTGTATACCGGCATTGCAACCGATACCGGCTGCTTTAAGTTTGCCAGTACCACGCCCCGCACCCATATGGCGGCGGCCCGCGTGATGGAAGCCGGTGCCGATGTGGAAAAACTGAATGCCCGCCTGTTTGAATCCCGCTCCCATGCCCGCATAGCTGCGGAACGCATGGCGATGGAAAGCCTGGAATATTATTTCAACGACCTGTGCGCCGTGATCTGCCTGACCTGGGACCAGATCGAATCTTCCGGCGTGGCGGGTGCCGAGCTGGAGGACCTGACCAGTCTGCCGCGCTCCATTGAAGGCGTGGAGGTTGGCCTGACCTACCGCCAGCAGCGGGATGGCAGCTTCCGCATCAGCGTGCGTACATCGGGCAACATTGATGCCTGCAACATTGCGCGCCGCCTGGGCGGCGGCGGCCATGCCCGCGCAGCCGGGTGCGAGATCAGCGGCAATCTGGATAACGCCAAGCATGCCGTGCTGGAGGAAGTCCGCAAGGAGTTGCAGCGCTGCGGCTTGCTGGATCAGGACGCTGGTTGAAGGCCAGCTGCACCACAACGCGCAGCACACGGGGATGCGGCACACGCCTGTAAACCTGCAAGATGGCACCGTCTGCTTGCCGCCGCAAGGCTGGCACCGCAGCTGGGTGCTGCTGCCGAATGCAGCACAATAAACTGAAAAGGAAAACCCCAATGAATACTTGTGCCATTCTCCCAGTTGATAAACCTGCGGGCTGGACCAGCTTTGATGTGCTGGCCAAGCTGCGCGGTGCGCTGGGAACGCGCAGGCTGGGGCACGCGGGCACACTGGATCCTATGGCGACTGGTGTGCTCGCCGTGTTTATCGGCAATGCCACCGCCGCGGCGGACCGCCAGCCTGACCATGATAAAACCTATGAAGCTACCATTCGCCTTGGCCTGCGCACTGATACCGGCGATGTGACCGGCACTGCGCTGGAAACCGCTCCTGTTACGGTGGGTGAAGCAGAGCTGAAAGCCGTTTTGCCGCAGTTTATGGGCCGGCAGATGCAGCTGCCGCCGATGTATTCAGCGGTCAAGATCAACGGCCAGCCGCTGTACAAGGCGGCCCGCAAAGGCCAGACGGTGGAGCGCACCCCGCGCCCCATCACGATTTATGAGATTACCTACCTGGGCAGCCCGGCACCGGGGGATTATACCATCCGAGTCAGCTGCTCCAAGGGCACCTACATCCGCGTTCTGGCGGAGGATATCGGTACAGCTTTGGGCGTGCCCGCCACATTGGCGGCACTGCGCCGCACCCGCGCCGGGGCGTTCAAGATTGAGGAATGCCACACCCTGCCGGAAATCCTGGCCGCTGCCGAAGCTGGTACCCTGCAGCAAAGCGGCTGGCTGCTGCCGGTGGAACACGTGTTTGCCTCGTTGCCTGCCCTGCAGGTGGACGATGCAGTGAAAAAGCACCTCTTCAACGGCTGCCCCACCAGCCACTACCGCGCACAGGACGGCAAATACCGCGTGTATGATGCCGCAGGTACCTTTTTGGGGCTTGCCAACGTGACGCAGGGTGTGCTGCAGGTGGAAAAGATCTTCTGCGAGCGGGCGTGAACGCCTGCACCCAAACCGCAACGGGCAGAACCGCTGTCCGCTCAACAACAGGAAGTATGCCAACTACCATGAATATTTTGAATACACTGGCCCCGGTGGGCGCACCCAATGGTAGCGCCGTGGCCTTGGGCTATTTTGACGGTGTTCACCTTGGGCACCGCCGTGTGCTGGGGGCAGCGGTGGAATACGCCGCGGCCCACGGCCTGACCCCCGCGGCTTTTACCTTCAGCCTGCCGGGCGGGCAGTCGCTCAAGGGCGGGCGTATCTTGTCCGCTGGGCAAAAGCATGCCCGCGTTGCCGCTTTGGGCATTACCGCCTATATGGAACCCCCGTTTGAATCCTTCCGCAGCTTAAGCCCGGAAGATTTCGTCAACAAAATTCTGGTGGAATGCTTTGCCGCCAAGGCGGTGTTCTGCGGCGATAACTTTACCTTTGGCGCATATGCCGCCGGGAATGTGGACCGCCTGAAGGAGCTGTGCGCCCCGCTGGGCATCGCCGTGACCATTGTGGACATGGCACAATACGGCGGGCAGACGGTTTCCTCCACTCGCATCCGTGCCGCGCTGGAGGAAGGCCGCATCGAGGATGCCAACGCCATGCTGGGGGCGCCCTACTGCATTGACTGGCCGGTGCGCCACGGCAAGGGCATCGGCACCTCCAAGCTGGGCAAACCCACCATCAACCAGAACTATCCCGCAGACGCTTTGCAGCCCTGCACCGGCGTGTACCTGACCCGCATCTGGCTGGATGGCCGCTGGTGGCCATCCGCAACCGGTATTGGCCGCCGCCCCACCGTGGATGCCGCCAACGCCCCTGTTACCTGCGAAACCTATGTGCCGGGCTACCATGGCGATACCTATGGCCAGACGCCGGTGCTGGAATTCCACCACTACCTGTGCGCTGTGCGCAAGTTTGGTACATTGCAGGAGCTGGCAGACCTGATCGAAACCGCTGCCCAGCAAAGCATTGCCTATTTTGCCGCAAAGGAGGAAGCGTAATGCGCCGTAAGGATCGTGAAGTGGCGGACCTGGAGGGCCAACTTGCCATTTTGGAACAGTGCCCCGTCTGCCGCGTTGCCATCAACGACCCGGCATCCGGCGTGCCGTATCTTGTTCCGCTGAACTTTGGTATGGTCGCCGGGCCGCAAAGCCTGACGCTGTATTTCCACTGTGCCCCCGTTGGCACCAAGCTGGATCTGCTGCGCGCCGACCCCAATGTGAGCTTTGAAGCTGACTGCCCCGGCACCGTAAGCGGCGGGGCAACCTCCTGCACTTATGGCATGAACTACCAGAGCGTCATTGGCCGCGGGACCGTCCGCTTTGTGGAAGGCGGGGAAAAGCTGACCGCCCTGCAGGCGCTGATGCAGCATTACCACTGCCCGGACCTGCCCTTTGAGCCGGAAATGGTGGAACACACCACGGTTTTGGCCCTGGACGTTGCCGCCATGACCGGCAAACGCCGCACATCGTTTTAAGGGCAGAACCCATCATCCGAGGAATTCGGAAGAAATTCGGAGGATACTGATTTGGAACGTAAAAAACTGGCTCCCGGTGTATTTATCACCACATTGGATGCCGAAAAATTTAACCGCTGCCGCATTACCATCCATCTGCGCTACCCGGCATTGCGCCGCAGCGCAACGGATGCCGCTGTGCTGCCGCTGGTGCTGGAACGCGGCTATGCGGGCTGCCCGGATATGACGGAGCTTTCCCGCAAATTGGCGCGGCTGTACGGTGCCGACCTTGGCGTGGACCAGAGCAGCGCCGGAATTGACCGCGTGCTGACGGTGGACATCTGCGGCATCAAGGATCGCTTTGCCCTTGACGGTGAGAATCTGACCCGTGAATATGCCGATATCGCCTTTGGTACCATCTTTGAGCCGTACCTGATTGATGGTGTGTTTGACCCGGAGGCTGTGCGCATTGAAAAAGAATCCCTGGCCCGCCGCCTAGATGCCGAGTTCAACAATAAGCGCCTGTACTGTGTGCGCCAGGCCCGCCGCAAATTTTACGGCGATTCCCCGGCAGGCATTGAGCTGGGCGGCTACAAAAGTGACCTGCCCAACGTAACGCCCCAGACTCTGAAAGCCGAGTATGACCGCATCCTTTCGCTGGCATCCATTGATGTGATGGTGCAGGGGGCGGATCCCGCCCTGGTGGAAGAGCTGCTGCTGCAAAAGCTGGCTGGCGCTGCCCGCAGCCCCCAGCGCTTTGCCATGCCGCTGGCCATGCCCATTATTGAAACCCAGCACTTCAGCGAGGAAATCCCCGGCCTGACCCAGGCCAAGCTGTGTATGCTGTTTACCCGCGGCACGCCGGAGGACCTGCCCAGCATTACCGTGATGCGGATGGCAATGAGCGTGTTTGGCGGCTCCACCACCAGCCGCCTGTTCCGCAATGTGCGCGAAAAACAGAGCCTTTGCTATTACTGCGGTTCCAGCGCTCTGCGCGCCACCGGTGTGATGATGGTGGATTCCGGCGTGGAGCCGGGCCGCGAAGCCCAAGCCGAAGCTGCGATCCTGAAAGAATTGAACGACCTGTGCACCGGCCCTATCACCGAACAGGAAATGGACGACTGCCGCCGCAGCCTGCTTTCCAGCCTGGATTCGCTGGGGGATTCCCTCGGAGGACTGGAAAGCTGGTACTATGGCCAGATCCTGCGTGACGAAGCGCTGGCCCCGCCGGAATACGGCAAGGTGTTGACCAACGCCGTTACGGCGGACGAAGTGCGCGAAGTGCTGCAGAGTTACCATTACTCTGTTGGCTACACGCTGACGGCAAAAGGGGAGGGGGAAAACGCATGATGGAACACGCAGAACACAGCCCGGCTGCCATCCGGGAAAAAGCCGCGGGGGCGGTCAACTGCCAGAGCGTGACCCTGCCCAGCGGCTTGACGGTTTTGTGCCGCACTATGCCGGGCTACAGCTCGGTACACGCCATGTACGCCACCAACTTTGGCTCCGTTGTGCGGGAATTTACCCTTAACGGCAAACGGATCCAGCTGCCCGCCGGTACCGCGCACTTTCTGGAACACAAAATGTTTGAATCCGAGCAGGGCGATGCGTTCGACCTGTATGCCAAAACTGGCGCTGCGGCAAACGCTTTTACCAGCTATGACCGCACCTGCTATATTTTTACCGCAACCGGCATGACGGATGAAAACCTGGATATTCTGCTCAACATGGTCGGTCATCCCTGGTTTACCAAGGAGACCATCGCCAAGGAGCAGGGCATCATCGGGCAGGAAATCAAAATGTATGACGACAGCCCGGATTGGCGGCTGCTGACCGCACTGTTCCGCTGCCTGTATAAAAGCCATCCCATCCGGGACGATATCGCCGGCACCACCCAGAGCATTGCCGAGCTGACGCCCCAGATGCTCTACAGCTGCACCAGGGGGTTCTACGCGCCGTCCAATATGGTGCTGAGCGTCGCGGGCAAGATCACGCTGGCGCAGGCTGTGGACGCCTGCAAGCGCAATGGCTTGTACCGCGCCCGCGCCCCGCATGAGGTCGAGTGGGACATCCCGGCGCAGACCGGCCCGCTGCCCCACAAGGAAGCGTTCTTCACGATGCCTGTCACGAAGCCCTGCTTCGGCGTGGCCTACCGCGAGGAGCCGCTGGCCGAGGGTGACCTGAAGCGCGAGCTGCTGCTGGACATGCTGGGCGATCTGGTCGTCGGCGGCCTGACGAAGCTCTACCGCCGTCTGTACGATGAAGCGCTGGTCAACCCCGAGTTCTCCGGTGACTTTATCGCCGTGCGCGGCGCCTGCACTGTGGCCTTTACCGGCGAGAGCGACACCCCGCGCCAGGTCGTGGACCTTTTACAGGAGGAGATCGAGCGGATGCGCCGCGAGGGCGTTGATCCCGAGGTCTTTGTGCTTGTGAAAAACCAGATGTACGGTGAGCTGCTGGGCGACGTGGAGGCCGTGGACGATGCCGCCGAGGAGGCCGCCGCGGCCTGCCTGAAGGGCCGCACGCTGGCAGACGAGATCGCCGCGCTGGCCGCGCTGACTGTGGAGGACGCCAACGCCCTGCTGCAGACGGCCCTGCGGGAGGAAAACCGCGCCTACGTGCAGATCGACCCGGCTGAATAAAAACACTCCTATAAGGAGATATACAAAATGACTTATCATGTTCAATTCCCCGGCCTGGGGCTGGCCCTGACCATCAACCGCGTGGCCCTGTCCATCGGCGGGTTCAACATCTACTGGTACGGCGTCATCATCGCGGCGGGCATGCTGCTGGCGATGCTCTACGCCTTCCGCAATGCCGTGGACTACGGCATCGACTCGGACCGTCTGGTGGACGTTGTGGCCATCGGCACGGTCATGGCCATCGTCTGTGCCCGTATTTATTACGTAGCTATGGCACCCTTTGCGTATCAAAGCCTCTGGGAGATGATCGACATCCGCAAGGGCGGCATCGCCATCTATGGCGCGGTCATCGGCGCGTTTGTGTTCGGCGCCCTGGCCGCCAAATGGCGCAAGGTGCCGCTGCTGCCGCTGTTTGATCTGGTGTCGCTGGGCTTTCTGATCGGGCAGGGCATTGGCCGCTGGGGCAACTTCGTCAATCAGGAGGCCTTCGGTACAAACACGACGCTGCCCTGGGGCATGTACAGCGAGGGCACGGAGGCGTATCTCAAATCCGTGCAGGTCACGCTGCCCGCGGGCGTGACCGTGGACCCCGCCGCGCCGGTGCACCCGACGTTTTTGTATGAGAGCATCTGGTGTCTGGTTGGCTTCGCCGTCCTGGCTTCGCTTTACAAAAAACGGCGGTTCAACGGACAAATCTTCCTGGGCTATATCATCTGGTACGGCCTGGGCCGCGCCTGGATCGAGGGGCTGCGCACCGACTCGCTGCTGATCGGCAATACCGGTCTGCGCGCCAGCCAGCTGGTGGCGATTGGGTCGGTCATCGTGGCCGCCGCGCTTATGGTCATCGGTCTGCGCAATGCCAAGGGCAAGCAGCTCATGGTGCCGCTGGCTGTGAAGGACCTGAAAAAGCAGGCCGAGGCAGGAGATCGCTTCACGGCGGACATCCTGCCCGTCGGCGCACCCCACGCCGAGTTTGTCAAGGCCACCGATGCCATGAATGCGCGTCTGGATGCGCTGGATTTGAGCGAGGTCGAGATCGAGGAAATCGAGACGCCGAAGGAATAAACAAACGCTTTGCAGCGCGGCGATAGGCACTGCTGGTGTAAGACCCGACACCGTTTTGCCCGCCCCGGCGGACAAAAAATACATTTGAAAGAGGGAACTATCATGGGAGCAACTGTCATTGACGGCAAGGCATTGGCCGCCGCCACGAAGGCCGAGGCCGCAGAAAAGGTCAGGGAGCTGAAAAGCAGGGGCATCAACCCCTGCCTGGCGGTCATTCTGGTGGGCGAGAACCCCGCCAGCCAGGTCTACGTCCGCGGCAAGATCAACGACTGTGCGCAGTGCGGCATTGAGAGCCGCAGCATCAACCTGCCCGCCGACACCACGCAGGACGCCCTGCTGGCCGAGGTGAAGAAGCTGGCGGATGACTCCGCTGTGCACGGCATTCTCGTGCAGCTGCCGCTGCCCGCCCAGATCGACGAGAAGGCTGTCATCGACGCTATCCCGCCCGAGAAGGACGTGGACGGCTTCTCGCCCGTCAACGTGGGCCGTATGCAGATCGGCGAGCCGTGCTACCTGCCCTGCACCCCGGCGGGCTGCATCCGCATGATCGAGTCCACGGGCACCGACATTGCGGGCAAGAACGCCGTCGTCATTGGCCGCTCGAACATCGTGGGCAAGCCCGCGGCGCTGCTGCTGCTGGCGAAGAATGCCACGGTCACGATCTGCCACTCCAGGACGAAGAACCTGAAAGAAGTCTGCGCCGCCGCGGATATTCTCGTGGCCGCCGTGGGCCGCGAGGGCTTTGTGACCGGCGACATGGTCAAGCCCGGTGCCGTCGTCATTGATGTGGGCATCAACCGCGGTGCGGACGGCAAGCTGCACGGTGACGTGAACTTTGCCGAGGCCGCCGAAAAGGCCGCCTACATCACCCCCGTACCCGGCGGCGTCGGCCCCATGACCCGTGCCATGCTCATGCTGAACACGGTGGAGGCGGCAGAGCGGCAGGGCCGCTAATAAAGGCTTCCCCCCTTGAGGGAAGCTGTCCGCGAAGTGGACTGATGAGGGGCAACCTTGCCATTGCAGCCCACTGATGGGATACAACCGCAGACTTGCCCCTCATCCGGCCCTGCGGGGCCACCTTCAGTCTACGCGCTAAGAGCCGCCTACGGCGGTTGCGCTCCGACACGCGCCAGCGGGCACAGCCCCTTGGGGGGAAGGCAAAAGAAATTCTGAAATTTTAACCTTCCCACGCCCGAAAACCCCTTGACAAGCCCTGCTCCTATATGGTATGATACTAGAGCCGCATGGTATGGGCTCTATAAGTGTGTGCTTTTATCGGTGCAACGCCCTACAGACCAGCGAGACTTATTGAAAGAGGTTATCCACTATGTACGCAGTTATCAAAACCGGTGGCAAGCAGTACAGCGTTAAGGTCGGCGACGTCGTTTACGTCGAGAAGCTGAACGCTGAGGCTGATACCGAAGTCACCTTCGATCAGGTTCTCGCCGTTGGCGAGGAGGGCTCTGTCAAGGTCGGCGCTCCTGTTGTTGAGGGCGCTTCCGTTGTTGCCAAGGTCGTCAAGACCGGCAAGGGCAAGAAGCTCAACATCCTGACCTATCGTCCCAAGAAGGGCAGCATGGTCCGCAAGGGTCATCGTCAGCCCTACACCAAGGTGGAAATCACCGCGATCAACGGCTAAGGAGGTAAATCACAATG
>ERZ835541.2033-NODE-2033-length-17696-cov-3.266652_pt1 | contig 17696 bp, 19 predicted proteins | sample MGYA00519945_ERZ835541 | MGnify/ENA primary metagenome ERZ835541 (study PRJEB31850, sample SAMEA3708780) | human gut metagenome | biome: human gut; feature: human-associated habitat; material: faeces | place: China | collected 2014 ...
GAGTGCCAGAATTTCGCAGATGGAATTTGCGCCCGCGCGGGAGATGATCAGATCTGCCGCTGCAAAGAGATGGCGGAGTGGTTTATCCACATACTCATACTGAACATATCCTTCGGTGCCGATGAGAGACTCATCCAGATTGCCTTTTCCGCAGATATGTATTACCTGATAGGTTTTCAGAAGCTGCGGAAGAATGCCGCGGACAGCCTGATTGACCGTGACGGAGCCGAGGCTTCCGCCGATGATCAGGATTACTGGGCGATCGGCAGAAAGATGGGCGTACTGGAGTCCCGCCAGACGATCCCCGTGCAGAAGCTCTTCACGGATCGGGGAACCGGTCAGAACCGCCTTATCTTCCGGAAGATATTTAAGTGTTTCCGGAAAGTTGCAGCATACCTTGGAAGCGGCTGGAATACAGATTTTATTTGCCAGTCCTGGGGTCATATCGGATTCATGGATGATGACAGGCACTTTATAATGCTTGGCAGCCAGAACGACCGGAACAGCGACAAAACCGCCTTTGGAAAAGACGATATCCGGTTTGTATTTTTTCATAAGCTTGCGAGCCTCAAAGTATCCTTTCAGAACGCGAAGCGGATCTGAAAAATTCTTAAGGTCAAAATAACGGCGCAGTTTTCCCGATGAGATTCCATCGTAAGGGATGCTGGCTGCCTCGATCAGGCGGCGCTCAATGCCGTTATAAGAACCAATATAGTGAATCTCAAAGTCTTCCTCGCGCAGTGCCGGAAGCAGGGCGAGATTCGGTGTAACATGACCTGCAGTACCACCGCCGGTCAGAATGATTTTTTTCATAGTAGTTTCCTCCACACATCAGCCGCTGGTTACGGTGTGAGGGGACAACCATAACCTGAAAACAACTGTTTTTATGCTTTATCATACCCGCAAAGGGTTACATTTAGTATAGTAAACGGAAAAAAAGAAAAGTCAACCTAAAAGTTAGGACGAGGACAGATAGGAGGGATAAAAAGTGAGCAGAAGCCGGCGCGGAAAAAAAGCTGGAGAAGATGCAGAGCGCCTGCTGCAGGAAGCGTTTGGAGTCAGCGAAGATCAGCTGTTGAAGGATTTTATCCTTGCACAGACGGAAGTAAAAGACAGCGACATACCTCCAGAACCAGAAGACGGCTTTGAGAGGTTGATGGCAAAGTTAGAAGCGGAGGTGGGAACAAGCCCGGAAAGTGAAAAAGAATCATCCAGTGAGAACATTGTCAAACTGCACGAAGAAGCTCGCAAACCACGCCGGTTGAAAACGATTGTGAAAGTTTCTGTAGCTGCCGCCGCTATCGCAGTGATGGTTGTGGCGATGGGGATTTCGGCTGGGGCGAAGAGGGAGTATCGGTATGTGGTGCGGGAACGGGATAGTGTGCGGAGTGATATTGTTTTAAATAATGTCAAGGCAATTTCCGGAGAGGATGAACTAGATAAAGTATATACAGAGATAGCTAGAAAAACAAAAATTCAAGTCATGAAATTAGCTTATATACCTAAAAATTTGGAATATGTGAAAGCTGATATAGAAGAAACAAGATCAGTTATGTATTTTAAATATGGGGAATATAAAGTGAAATTGGTGCAACAAACAGGAGATGTTGGAAATTCGGTAAGTGTTGTATCAGATAGAAAAAAAGAAAAAAGTGTCTATAATGAATTTTTGAGAGCAAATATTATTATAAACAAAGCTATCATAGATACAGGAAAGATAGAGTATAGTTCTTATTATGAAACAGGAGATGCTTATTACCAGATTTCTGGAGTAATGCCACAGAAAGAATTTTGTAAAATAGTTAAAAACCTTTGTTTGGAAGGAAATTAGGGAGGATTTATGAGAAGAAAAATTTATACATTAATTTGCGCTGGATTTATTATGGCAATGGCAGCGATACAGGTTCAGGCGGGTGAAATAAAAAATATTGATGGTTTTTCGATTGAAGTAGCTGATTATAATACGACTAGGTTGTTGGATGAAAATTCTGCGGAGGGAGTAGCTGTAGGAATAGAACCGAGGGGAAGCATTATTGATACCGCAACAACACGTATTAGCAATTTGGGGAAAGGTGATATTGGTATCATTATTGAAACATTAGCTCATATAGAGTGTGATAAAATCAAAAATATTGCAATACTGCAAAGACAAGAGGACGGTAAATGGGTGGAGGTTTCAAGATATATATATGATGCCAAAAAAGAAGATTTTCCAACAGAAGATTTATCAGGAATGACAAATGAATTTACTGTGAAAAATCAAAAGACGGGTTATTATTATAGAGTAGTTGGCGTTCATTATGTAGAGTCAAATGGAAAGGGACAGTCCTTTATGACAAAAACAGAGGGAATCAAAATCACTGAATACGGCGACTAATTCTAAACGGGGACAGTGTTACTAAATCTATATTTGCAACACGAAATGGTATGAAAAAAGCGATCACATAAATACCCCCACCTGCAACCATCCAGGAATTTTTGGATTCAAAATTCCAGATGTTTTCAGGTGGGGGTTTAAAAATGGTTTTTCACTATGTCGGCGGGTCTGAAAGAATCTACCAAAAGATACTTATTTCACGTTCGCCTTATACTCCTTCAACGCCTGTGCCAGCTGATCCGGGCAGGAAGTTGGGCGGAAGCCGCACTGGATGCCTTCGATGCGGGAGATTGCCTCGTCAATATCCATGCCATCGATCAGGCGGGCAACGCCCTGTGTGTTGCCGGAGCAGCCGCCGACGAACTGCACATTCTTTACTTTATTATCTTCTACTTCAAAATTAATCTCACGGGAACAGACTCCCTTTGTCTTGTATGTCATGATAAAACCTCCTCAAATGGTAAAATGGTATGAGTTTTAATCTGCTGTGGCGGGAATCCACCGCAGTAAAATGATTATAGTCTGTCAGCAAAGGTGTTGTCAAGATAACAAAAATCCAGTATACTTTTTGAGAAGATACGGTGTTATTGTTTACAGGTAGGAATTTTCTGAACTGAAAATTCCGTACGATACTGTTCTGGCAGTGGATTTTGCTGATTTGGAATGCGAAGCATCAGCAAAATTCTGTTACAGTTTGCACAACGTGTGAACTGTGAAGATACGGTCGCGTTAAAAAGGATAGAAGGATGAATGATAGAAAAAACAGGAGGACAAACAGATGTTAGGAATCATCGGAGCGATGGATGAAGAGGTGGCTCAGATCAAGGAGAAAATGACAGATGTCACCGTGACAAGTGTAGCCGGTATGGATTTTTATCAGGGCAAACTGGGCGGAAAGGACGCGGTTGTGGTTCGCTCTGGTATCGGCAAGGTAAATGCGGGTATGTGCAGTCAGATTCTGGCGGATCGGTTCCATATCAGTGCGATTGTGAACACAGGTATCGCCGGTTCCCTGCGCGCGGAGATTAACATTGGCGATATCGTTGTATCGACGGATGCGGTGCAGCATGATATGGATGCGAGCGGATTCGGATATCGGATCGGACAGATTCCGCGTGTAGATACCTTTGCATTTGAGGCGGATGAGAAGCTGCGCGAGCTGGCGATTGAGTGCAACCAGAAGGTAAATCCGGAGATTCAGGCATTTCCGGGACGCGTGGTAAGCGGAGATCAGTTTATCTCGGATAAGGCAAAAAAGGAGTGGCTGATCGGGCAGTTTAGCGCAAGCTGTACCGAGATGGAAGGCGCAGCGATTGCACAGGCGGCATATTTAAACGGAATCCCGTTCCTGATCATCCGTGCCATTTCGGATAAGGCAGATGACAGTGCGGGTATGGACTATGCGGCATTTGAAGCGCAGGCGATCAAGCATTCGGTAAACCTCTTATTAGAGATGGCATCTCGTTATGAGGCATAATTAAATTCATAAGCACGAAAATTTGAAAAGAAAAGTTTTGTAGGAAAACAGCAGTTACAGTAATTTTTCTTGGTTTTGGATGAGTAGAATTAATAAAAATTAAATCCTGTTTATCTAATGTGTGAATTATGAATGATATTGCTTGCGTGACATACTCCCTCCACTTAGCTAACGCTGGAAGTGGGGGGCTTCTCGTTCGATTGCCCTATTGGGCAAAGCATAGGCGAGCTATCCCCGTGTGTCCCACGGTTCTGTTATTATGAGCGGAACTGTTTCGTATCTACGCAGTCCCGAACAAAATCTGCGTTTTTTGGGGGAGATCAGGAGATTTTTCTTTCTGTATCAAGTTCAACTCCCGATATTTTCAAGCCTTTTCTTTTGCTTTCGGCTGATTATATTATAACACAGGAACACTCGTTTGTCCATGCCTTTTAGAACGTTTGTTCTCACGTGTTTATTTTCATTTATGTGCACAGATATGTGCAGTTTTAATATGCCAGATATTGCATGATTTTCCCAAAAGGCAATTCATCTCACCACCTAGAGAGGATGGGAGAATTCTTGCAAAGTGTTGTTAAACCCCCATTAAAAATCGAATTAAGGCAGAATTTGACGAACGATTTTCCCCTTTCTCATCTTCACAAAGACTCTTTCGGTGGATATAATAAAGCCACGATGCAGACGGGATTTGACAGGCGCAAAAAACAGAATGTGAAAAGCAAAATGTGAAAAGCAAATTGCAAGAGACAAACTGCGAAGCGCCTAAACCTGACCTGTGGCAAGCCACCCGGAAGTGATCCGGAAGTAGAGAAAGGGGAGCTTTTTTATGCTGGAATTTTTACAAACTGGAAAAGCGCTGTCCGTTCTTGCGGCAATCGGAATGATCGGATTTGTCAGCAAGTTGATTACACGGAGCCTCTACAAAAGATTATTAAAAGAAACTGACAACATGGCGATGACCCGGAACAAGAATCTTCAAAATCTGAAGCAGCGGTTGGAAAATACCTGCCGTTTGGGACAGAACATCGTGAACACGCAGGCATATCTGGACAAGCAGATTGACGGATTTTCATTTTTACATATTTCGCTGGATGCGTGGAACGGCGTGTCAATGGAAATGGTGCTTTTAGGGCTTCTGACCGGAGCAGCGGAGGCATTTCTGGCGTACTGGTATGAGCTGGATGCGAGCTATATTGTGCTGTATGCGTCGGCAGCTGTCATGAGCGGTCTGTTTCTGGCATTTATCGATAGCTGTTTCCAGATTGACCAGAAACAGCAGCGGCTGGAAACGGCGCTTTTGGAGTATGTGGATAATTCGGTGTTCCTTCGGGCGGCACGTGAGAAGGAGACGCGCGGACAGGAAATGTCCGGAGCCTCTGGAGTATCCGGCGGAGTTGCTGGCGTGGACTCGAATGTGCGGGAAATGCCGAAATGGCTGCAGAGTACTCTGCGGGCAGATCGCGGCGTGAGTGGTCGGGATGATGCTGAAACGGATAACCGGGATCTGGGAGAAACGGAGTTTGAAAAAGGAAAATCGCGGACAGCGATGAGAGTGAATCCGTTCCGTGAGCGGGATGCACGGGCACAGAATCTGATGCGGGCAGTTCGCACTGCACCGCGCGAACCGGAGGAACGGGACAAGCATGAGACAGATGGGCATCTTACGGATCGCCGGATGGTATCAGGAAATGAAACGGAAAACAATACGGGTCCCAGGCAGGAAGCGAAGGAGCGTTCCGGCGACAAGGAAATGGAGTATTTGAAGCAGAGCCTCGACCAGATTGCAGCAAGCCGGGATACGCGGAAAACACGAAATGGCGAGGCAAATGCGGGTGACTGGATGAAAGGTTTGAGCCGCGAGGAGGCGCAGGTTCTGGGGGATATTATGAGGGAGTATTTATCGGGGTTGTAAATGATGATTCCAACTGAAAACTGGTTGCACACGGGTGTCCAGATTGCTATAATAAAGATAAGTTAAGTTTTTGACAAAGTAATCACGCCGCCTGCGGACGGCTGAAATGCAAAGGAGAGGAAACATATGGGAAAAGATGTGATCTTTGATTATTCAAAAGCAGCTGCATTTATTCATGAGGAAGAGATCGCCGGTATCAAGGCGGGCGTGCAGGCGGCAAGAGAGACGCTGGTAGAAAAGACCGGCGCGGGCAATGATTTTCTTGGATGGATCGACCTTCCGGTGGACTATGATAAGGAAGAGTTCGGACGCATCAAAAAAGCAGCGGAGAAGATTCAGAAGGATTCCGATGTCCTGCTGGTAATCGGTATCGGCGGTTCGTATCTGGGCGCAAGAGCGGCGATCGAGTTCCTGTCCCATAGTTTTTACAATAATCTTCCGAAAGAAAAAAGAAAAACACCGGAGATTTACTTCGTTGGCAACAGCATCAGCAGCAAATACATCCATGATCTGATGGATTTGGTCGATGGAAAAGATTTCTCTATCAATATTATTTCTAAGTCCGGTACGACAACGGAGCCGGCGATCGCATTCCGTGTATTTAAGGAGATGCTGATTGAGAAATATGGTAAAGAAGAGGCAAACAAGCGAATCTACGCGACGACAGACCGGGCGCGGGGAGCACTCAAGAATCTGGCAAATGAAGAGGGCTATGAGTCCTTCGTGGTTCCGGATGATGTTGGCGGTCGTTTCTCCGTCCTGACGGCAGTCGGTCTGCTTCCGATCGCGGTCAGCGGCGCGGATATAGATGCGTTGATGCAGGGCGCGGCAGACGCGAGAAAGAATGCACTGGAGACTCCGTTTGAGAAGAATTCTGCTCTGTTATATGCGGCGGTCCGCAACATTCTGCTCCGGAAGGGAAAACAGGTCGAGATTGTGGCAAACTATGAGCCGAGCCTGCACTATGTATCGGAGTGGTGGAAACAGCTCTACGGCGAGAGCGAGGGCAAGGATCAGAAAGGTATTTTCCCGGCAGCGGTTGATTTAACGACCGATCTTCATTCGATGGGTCAGTTCATCCAGGACGGCGCGAGAATCATGTTTGAGACAGTTCTGGAAGTGGCTGAATCTCCGGCGGAGATCATTTTGAAGAAAGAAGATGTTGACACGGACGGTATGAACTATCTGGCTGGCAAGAGCGTGGATTTCGTCAACAAGAGTGCGATGAACGGCACGATTCTGGCACATACCGACGGCAGTGTGCCGAACCTGAAAGTGACGATCCCGGCGATGGATGCGTACAGCTTAGGACAGCTCTTCTATTTCTTCGAATTTGCCTGCGGCGTCAGTGGATACCTTCTGGGCGTCAATCCGTTCAACCAGCCGGGCGTAGAGAGCTATAAGAAAAATATGTTTGCATTGCTTGGCAAACCGGGCTATGAGGAAGCGAGAGAGGCGCTGCTTAAGAGACTGTAAGGAGCGGGTCTGTAAAAGAATATGCGTTCTGCGGCGTTCACTCTGGCATGTTCCATGAAGGAAACTGCAGCCCAGATCTACACATAGAAAATGGAACATAGAATAAAAAACGCTTTTATCAGCAAAAACTGATAGAGGCGTTTTTTTATAATATCGGAGTGAGATATTTTATACGGGAACTTTTAAAACCCTTGCCGGAAACGGGAAGGTCTTCACTGGAGGCAAAAGTACCTGCAGTGAAGCGTAGAACCTCATGTGTTTATGCAGATTTAAGAAAGCTTTATGTAGAAGTAAACAATTTAAAAGCGGCATAAACGCAGGCAGATATACAGCGGACTACCTGTAATGTGGAAACCAGCCGTATCCGGCATGGGAAAAGTGCGTATCCGCACGAATTCTAAGTTACTGGCGTATCCGCCGATATTTAGTCTTGCCGTTTAAAACGGCTGAGAAGCATGTGACTTTAGCCATGTGAGGTTCACCCCCATGGACGAAAATGTTATAATTTTTATACTTTGGTTGCCGGAATCCTACGGCACAATAAATCGAAATGAGATGAATAAAATGCAAAAAAATCAAAATGATAAATCATACAAGAGAGTACAGCCAAGTGAAAAGCAGGAATCCCGGATTCCAGCGGAAGGTGTTCGTTTAAACCGCTTTTTGAGCGAGGCGGGCATCTGCTCCCGGCGGGAGGCGGATCGGCGGATCGCGGACGGGCGTGTGACGATCGATGGGCGCGTGGCAGAGGTCGGGCAGAAGCTGATGCCGGGACAGCGCGTGGCGTGCGATGGCGTAGCGGTGTCCGGCAAGGATGCGCCGGTGCTTTTAGCGGTCAATAAGCCGCGGGGGATTGTCTGCACGACTTCTGATAAAGATCGGGCAGAAAATATCGTAGAATTTTTAGATTATCCGGTCCGGATTTACCCGATCGGGCGTCTGGACAAGGATTCAGAAGGGCTGCTTCTCATGACGAATGAGGGCGAGCTGGTCAACCGGATTCTAAGGGCTCGTTACGGACATGAAAAGGAATATCTGGTAACGGTGGATAAACCCATTGATAGTGAGTTTGTCTGGAAGATGAGCGCAGGAGTGAAGATTTTAGATACGGTTACCCGTCCTTGTGAGGTGGAAAAGACCGGGAAGACGAGTTTCCGGATCATCCTGACCCAGGGACTCAACCGCCAGATCCGCCGGATGTGCGAGGCGCTGGGGTACCAGGTGCAGACGTTAAAACGCGTCCGGATGCTGAACATTACGCTGGATGGGCTGAAAACAGGCGAGTACCGGGAAGTGACAGCGGCAGAGAGACAGAAATTAGAAGATATTTTGAACGGGAAGAAGAATGGCTGAGACAATGTTGTCTGGCAGTCAGTGCAGGTTCACATATGAGGTTGCATAGAAATGCTTGAAAACGCATTCAGAGGCAGTTGGAGAGAGCGATGGGAAAGGTGGAGTCAGATAGATGGCAGAGGACAAGACAAAACGGATACGGGAGCTGATTGGGACGCTGCGGGCAGCAGGGCGCGCCTATTATCAGGAGAGCCGGGAGATCATGAGCAACTTTGAGTATGATAAGCTTTATGATGAACTGGTTTCATTGGAGAAAGAGACGGGAATTGTGTTTGCGAACAGCCCGACGCAGAATGTAGGATATGAGGTAGTCAGTGCGCTTCCGAAGGAGCGCCATGAGAAACCGATGCTTTCGTTAAATAAGACGAAGAGCGTGGAAGAGCTGGCAGACTGGCTCGGCGGGCAGACCGGGCTTTTATCCTGGAAGATGGACGGTCTGACGATCGTCCTGACCTATCAGAATGGAACACTTGTCAAGGCGGTTACGCGTGGAAATGGTGAGATCGGCGAGGTTATCACGGCAAATGCAAAGGCGTTCGTCAATGTGCCGTTAAATATTTCCTACCAGGGTGAGCTTATCCTGCGCGGTGAGGCGATCATCCGGTATTCGGATTTTGAGAAGATCAATGAGCAGATCGAGGATGTCGATGCGAAATATAAGAATCCGCGAAACTTATGCAGCGGTTCGGTGCGTCAGTTAAACAGCGAAATCACAGCGCAGAGACAGGTCCATTTTTATGCGTTCAGCCTTGTAAAGGCGGATGGCATTGATTTCAAAAATTCGCGGAAAGAGCAGTTTGAGTGGCTGAAAACACAGGGGTTTGAGGTCGTAGAGTACCATGAGGTGACGAAAGAGACGCTGCCGGAGACGGTCAAAATGTATTCTGAGGCGATTGCGGAAAATGATACGCCGTCGGATGGACTGGTGCTTTTGTATGATGATATTGCCTACGGCCAGTCGCTGGGGCGGACGGCAAAATTTCCGCGCGATTCGATCGCATTCAAGTGGGCGGATGAGATTCAGGAGACGAAGCTTCTCTATATTGAATGGAGCGCGTCGAGAACGGGGCTGATTAACCCGGTGGCAGTATTTGAACCGGTTGAGCTGGAGGGAACGACGGTCAGCCGCGCCAGTGTCCACAACATCAGCATCATGGAGGCGCTGGAGCTGGGGGCAGGCGACCGGATTACGGTTTATAAGGCAAATATGATCATTCCGCAGATCGCGGATAATCTGACGCGCAGCGGTGTCCGGGACATTCCGGAGGCATGTCCGGTGTGCGGCGGTCAGACGGAGGTACGCCAGATCAACGATGTAAAGTCACTCTACTGCACGAACCCGGACTGCCAGGCGAAGAAAATCAAGAGTTTTACTCTTTTTACAAGCCGCGATGCGTTAAATATTGCGGGGCTTTCAGAGGCGACGCTGGAGAAATTTATCGGTGTCGGCATGATTCATGAGTATGCGGACATTTTCCATCTGGACCGCCATCAGGAAGAGATCGTCGAGATGGACGGATTCGGGCAGAAATCGTATGACAATCTGATTGCGGCGGCTGAGAAAGCGTCCCACACGACCCTGCCGAGAATGGTGTACGGTCTGGGCGTTGCAGGCATCGGTCTGGCAAATGCCAAGATGATTTGCCGTCATTTTAAAAATGATTTTGAGGCGATGCGCCACGCCACCGTGGAAGAGCTGGTCGAGATTGATGGAATCGGGGAAGTTCTGGCGCAGGCGTGGACGGCATTCTTTTCGGATGGAAAGAATAATGCGATCGTCGATCATCTGCTGGCGGAGCTGACCTTTGAGGCAGGAGACGAAGAAAGCAGTGAGGGTGCAGATGAGGCATTCGCCGGGATGAATTTCGTCATTACCGGTTCGCTGGAACATTTCAAAAACCGGAAAGAGCTGCAGGAGCTGATTGAGCGCCGCGGCGGCAAAGTGACCGGAAGCGTGACGTCCAAGACGAATTATCTGATCAATAATGATGTGGCGTCGTCTTCTTCGAAGAATAAGAAGGCGCGGGAATTGGGGGTGCCGATTCTTTCGGAGGAGGAGTTTTTGAAGCTATAAGAGAGGTGAAAAAGCCGGACGCCAGACAGTGTTTAGCTGGCTTTTTTTTGCAGCTTGTGTTATGATTAGGAATGCTGATATAGTTTTTATTGTAAGTAGAAATGAATCATATCGGTATATAATAGAATCCTAAAATTCAAACGAATTTTATATAAAAAGGGGATATATAACCATGCCAATTAAAATACAAAAGGATCTTCCTGCTAAGGCAATTTTGGAATCGGAGAATATATTTGTGATGGATGAGGATCGGGCGATGAGCCAGGATATTCGTCCGCTTGAGATTTTGATTCTGAATCTGATGCCGATCAAGGAGGATACGGAGACGCAGCTTCTGCGGGCACTTTCGAATACGCCGCTGCAGGTGGACTGTTCATTCCTGATGCTGGAAACGCACGTTTCGAAAAATACATCGCAGACGCATTTGAATAAGTTTTATGTGACGTTTGACGAGATCCGCCGCAAGCGCTTTGATGGTATGATTATTACCGGTGCGCCGGTGGAGAATATGGAGTTTGAGGAGATTAACTACTGGGACGAGCTGACGAAGATCATGGAGTGGAGCAAGACGCATGTGACTTCGACACTTCATATCTGCTGGGGGATGCAGGCGGGACTCTATTATCATTATGGAATCCAGAAACATCAGAGAAAGACGAAGCTTTCCGGCATTTACAGACATCGTCTTTTGAACCGGAAGATCCCGCTGGTCCGTAGTCTCGATGATTATTTTTACTGCCCGCATTCCCGTTACACGGAAGACCGGGAAGAGGATATTCTGAAACATCCGGAATTGCAGATTCTGGCGAAATCGGATGAGGCTGGCGTATTTCTGGTGATGAACCAGGATGGAAGCCAGATTTTCGTTCAGGGGCATCCAGAGTATGATCGCATGACGTTAAACAACGAGTACCACCGCGATCTGAAAAAAGGCTTAAATCCGCAGGTACCGTGCAACTATTACCCGGACAACGATCCATTTTCCATGCCGGTGCTGAAATGGAGAAATATGTCCAACACGCTGTACACGAACTGGCTGAATTACTATGTATACCAGATTACACCATACAAACTTGAAGAAGATGCTTGAAAATGCTTATTTTATGCGGATTACGGGGATTTGACCTTTACACACAAAAAATATAAAATTACACGTATTTCCATGTATTTTAATACCAAAAGTGTGTAGTAAGTGTGTAGTAAATCCGAAAAAGTGTGTAGTAAAAAAACTTAATAAAATCAAGCCCGTCATGACAAAAATATGAGAAGAATGTGAAGACTTTCTTCTCTTTTTTTGTGTAAAAATATAGATAGAAGGAGGAGATGAATATGTTTTCGGACGAAGTGTTAGAAAAAATATTTGCAAGGCGTGAGTTACAGTCATTGGATTTACAGACCCAGTCGGCAGTGATCCATGCAATAGAGGATGTGTTGGAGGAGGCTGAGAAAGATGGCAATGCCGTATCAGAATAATATGTACCCTCAGATGCAATACGGACAACAACCACAGTATGGCGTTAATTCCTATCTCTCATATATGCCGCAGAGATTTCAACAGCCAGAACCTATGCAAACTGTTCAGCAGGTACAAGCGCCACAGCAGCAGGTGCGTGGGTTGAATGGAATGGTTGTTCAGTCTGTAGACAATGTGACGGCTGATTGCGTCCCAATGGACGGATCGGCGGCGTTCTTCCCAAAGCAAGACCTATCTGAGATATATGTTAAGTCTTGGAACGCAGACGGCACAATAAGGACTTTAACATACAAACCCATAGAGATGTCGGCAAGCAATCGTAAAATTGATTCTGAGGCAAATGAGAGCGTCACAGATGTATTCCAGAAACGCTTTGATGAACTGCTAGGAAAAATCGAACAGTTAGAACAGATGATAACCAGCTCTATGACTAATCCTATGACTAATCCTTTGACTAAAAAATCGGCTTCTTCGACTAAAAAGGCAGGTGATATGGCATGATGAATCCAATGGAAATTATGCTGCAAAGGATGATGAACTCTCCGCAAGTGCAAAATAACCCTTTGGCTCGGAATGCTATGGAGATGTATAAGAACGGCAACTCCAAGGGGTTACAGGAGATGGCAGAAAACTTATGCCGTGAAAACGGAACTTCGATAGAAGAAATGAAAAAATCAATAATGCAACGATTCTCTTTACGTTAGGTACATTTTGGGTGTGCACATAATAACCGGTTTCCCATTTTGAAATATAGAAAAATGGAGGTACACAAAATGTTCAACGGAAGTAATTCTCCTAGTTTATCCGATATTGCGGCGGTAACTGGAAACGGAAGAAACAACGATGGAATGTGGGGCGGCGATGGCTGGTGGGCTATCATAATCTTTGCTATGATCTTTGGCTGGGGCGGCTTTGGCAATGGCTGGGGCGGCTTTGGCGGAAACGGCGGAGCAATGCAGGGATATGCCACTCAAGCAGATATTCAGCGCGGGTTCGATAATCAGGCAGTTATCAGCAAGCTGGATGGAATCACCAATGGACTGTGTGATGGATTTTACGCAGTTAATAACGGTATGCTGACCGGATTTAACGGAATCAATACCAATATCCTCCAGACAGGATTTGGCATTCAGCAGGCGATCAATGCTGACACAGTAGCCAACATGCAGAATACAAATGCATTACAGACACAGCTTGCTAATTGCTGCTGTGAGACCCGTGAGGCTATTCAGGGCGTCAACTATAACATGGCTCAGAACACCTGCGCTTTGCAGAACACCATGAACAGCAACACTAGAGATATCATCGATAGCCAGAATGCAGGAACACGCGCGATCCTTGACTACTTATGCCAGGAGAAAATCTCTAGCCTTCAGGCAGAGAACAACGACCTGCGCCGGGCAGCTTCTCAGGATCGTCAGAGCGCACTTCTCACTACCCAGATGGCTGCTCAGACACAGCAAATCATTAATGCTGTGAACCCGGCAGCAGTTCCGGCATACGTTGTTCCGAATCCGAACGCTTATGCATATGGATGTGGCTGCAATACAGGCTGCGGGTGCTAAACCGTATGGAATCACATACGGTTACAACAGAATAATTGTAACTTAACTAAACAGGTTATGTCTGCATAGCAGAATTACACAGGGCAGGCTTAACGGTCTGCCCTTTTTGTTTAAATGTCTTCTGAATTATGGTAGAATGAAAGCAACAGTACAAGAAGAAATGGAGGCATTTAAATGGGAAAAGTTGATGACTTGAAGGGGAAAAAATTTAACAATCTGTATGTTGTTGAAAGAGCTGACAGTGACAAAAGCGGAAAGGCCAGATGGAAATGTCTGTGCGATTGCGGAAATTATACTGTGGTAACAGGCAGCAATTTGAAAACTAATTCAGTAAAAAGCTGTGGATGTTTAATACATAGGAAATCTTGGAATCACTATATTGAAAAATCGAGCAAAAGATTGTATTCAATTTGGTGTGGAATGAAAGGACGATGCAATAATCCAAATCATCCAGCATATAAAAATTATGGCGGAAGAGGGATTTCTATATGTAAAGAATGGGAAGATTTTCGTAATTTTGAAAAATGGTCTTTGGATAATGAATATTTCGATAATGCGAGTATCGAAAGAAAAGATGTAAATGAAAATTATTCTCCCCAAAATTGTTGCTGGATTCCACTTGCAGAACAAGCTAAAAACAGAAGATCAAGTTATGAAATTATACATAATGGAAGAAAACTAAACTTGACTGAATATTGTAAAGAGTTAAATTTGGGCTATAAAAGAGTTCATAGTAGAATTTATAAGCTTGGGTGGGATTTTGAGAAAGCTGTTTCGACAGAACCTATGATATCAAAAAGAAATAAGAAAGCGAGGAAATAAAAGTGGCAGAGTATACTAGCGTTTTGGAACAGGAAGTAGCGCAGAACGGAAATGTGGTTTTTTCAAACACAGCTGTAAAAGCTGGAAACTGCATCAAACACCGGGAAGGTTCCGGAATTATCACTTTAAGAGGACTTACTAATCAGTGTCGTGCAAGATATTTTGTGGATTTTTCCGCAAATATCGCAGTGCCGGCAGGTGGAACAGCAGGTGAAATTTCTCTGGCAATCGCAATCAGTGGGGAACCGGTCCTGTCCTCACAGATGCGTTCTACGCCCGCCGCCGCGTCACAGTACAACAATGTATCCGCTGGAATCTATGTAGATGTACCGGCAGGATGTTGCGTGAACATTGCGGTTGAAAATACCAGTACGCAGGCTATTGAAGTGGCTAACGCAAACATCGTAGTAACGAGGGAGGCATGATTATGGATATCAAGAGAATGCACTGCATGATTGAGAAGCTGGCTGAATGCGCCGAGAAGCAGTTTGATAACGGGATTGAAAATGTTGATACCACAGAGATGGGACATGTAACAGATATGTTAAAAGATCTGGCTGAGGCAATGTATTATCGCACACTCACAAAGGCAATGGACGAATCTGAAGATGATGATATCATGGATATGTTTGACCGGTACGGAGACGGCAGACGCTACTACGACCATTACCGCTATGCGGATGGAAGATTTGCTCCGAAAGGGCGCGGAACATACCGACGTGGCTATGATGAGCCACCTTATTGGCATATGACTCCGGAAATGTATCATGATATGGAACAATACAGGGATTATGACCGCAAAGACGGCAGAATGTATTACACGGAACCGGGTCAGATAATGAATGAAAGTAGCTACGATCGGGCAAAACGTGCCTATACCGAAAGCCGGGATCTTCATCGTGGCAATACCGCGCAGGATAAGGAAGCCAAAATGAGAGACCTGGAAGGATATTTTCGGGAAATCTCTACAGACATAACGGATCTTCTGGCAGATATGACGCAGGAAGAGCGATCCATGCTCAAGGCGAAGGTTTCTGCGCTGGCAACAAAGCTGTAAGATAAAAGGGGTCGATTATGACCCCTTTACTTATTACAAAAAAGATGCCCTTTTGCTTGATGATATTAAGTCCATACTTATATTCAAATCATAAGGAGGAACTAAGATGAATGATTTAACAAATGTCATTGACATGAGGACACCTATTGAAATTGCACTGGATATCAACAGTGAGGGCATGACTACAGCGAGAAAACTGTACGACTTTTTAGGACTTGCCCAGGGACAGTTTTCAAGATGGGCAAAAACCAACATTACAGACAATGAGTTTGCTACTGAAAATGAGGATTGGTGGGGGTTCGACATTGATGTCGAGGGTAATATTGTTAAAGATTACCGACTTACCGCACACTTTGCCAAGAAACTGTCCGTCAAAGGTAATAGTGAGAAAGCAGAACAGGCGAGAGAGTATTTCACCATGGTTGAGGAACGTGTGAAGCAGAAAGCCATTGACATGTCTCAGCTGTCACCGGAACTTCAGATGTTCAATAAGATTTTCCAGTCAGTTGCGCAGCAGCAGATCGAGCAGAAACGGCAGGCGGAGAAGATTGAAAAGGTCGAGTCCACTGTAAATAACATGAAAGAAATCTTCACGCAGCCGATCGGAGACTGGAAAGCAGAAATCAATGAAAGAGTGCGTGAAATCTCAATTAAGAGTGGGATTGACTTCCAGACGATATACAACCAGATGTACGGAGAACTGGAAACGACAGCACATTGCAGCTTGAAACGTTTGCAGGAAAACAAACAGAAGCGCATGGAAAAGGCAGGAAACACCAAGTCCGCTATTAAGAGTGAGACGACAAAAATTGCGGTTGTTTTTGAGAAGCCGCAGCTAAGGGCAATATTTGAGGGAATTGTAAAGAAATATGCAATGAGATATTGCTCATAGAACTAAAGACAAACCCACCGGTCAATAACAGGCTGGTGGGTTTTGCGTTGAAAGGAGGTCATTATGTTCGTAGTAAATGGAGTAACATGGAGAATAGCACGCGTATCATCTGGAAGCGCCTGTTTGAAGCGTTCAGACGGCTCAGAAACGGTCGGAGTAACAGACGGCAATACATTTACCATATACATATCAAATAGGCTTAGAGGGGCGTTCCTGCGCAGAGTGATGGCGCACGAATTATGCCATGTGTTCTGTATGTCATATAACATTCACATGCCGATTGACCAGGAAGAATATCTGGCGGATTGGCTCAGCTTGTACGGGGCAGAGCTTGTATATTTATTGGATGAAATTTTGTCAAAGAATATGCTACACAAGGTCGGTTAAAAGTGGTATAATGAAAGTGAAAAGACTGGAATGTGAAACTGTATTAGTATTTATAGACTATATATAAATATTAGCATATTCTTTTGATTGTGAATTTTGTACAAAGGAGTTAAAGGGAAGATGTACGATAAAATCAACACAATTCATGATGTGCTTAGAGAACGTTATGTTTACGGTGCGGAACTGGTGGGACGGTATGGCTTTCCACAGCTCCCTGTTTGCAACCCGAATTTGTCAGGAGCGGTTGCAGTTCCTTTTAATCTTGCGAGAAAAGAGAAGAATCCAAGAAAGGCAGTCTGCCATTTTTTTATTGACGACTATCAATTTGAGTGCTATTGGAACAATCCAGAAAAGTACAGGGGAATTCTGGAGAACTTCCGATATATCTGCACGCCGGATTTTTCGCTCTACGATGATATGCCGCTTGCATTGAAGATTTGGCAGACGTACAGGAGCCGCGCAATTGCATGGATGATGCATGATACTCATTTGCCAATAATCCCCACGGTGTCATGGGGGTCACCGGATACCTGGGAATACTGCTTTGATGGTCTTCCGACCGGCGGCACATTAGCAGTAAGCACGAATGGATGTTTCCGCGGCGATGGGCGGGCGTGCTTTGTGGCAGGATATCAAGAGATGATCCGGCGTTTGCGCCCGGACAAGATGGTTGTTGTTGGCTATCTGATGCCGGAAATTGACGCAGCGCCGGTTTCGGTCGTGTATCTGGAATCCTATTTGCAGCAGTCAGGGATCCGAAGGGAGCGATAATATGGGCGGAAGAAATGGAAAGCATAGACTTGTAACAGATGCATATATACCGGAGTCTT
>ERZ835541.2048-NODE-2048-length-17524-cov-4.476902_pt1 | contig 17524 bp, 16 predicted proteins | sample MGYA00519945_ERZ835541 | MGnify/ENA primary metagenome ERZ835541 (study PRJEB31850, sample SAMEA3708780) | human gut metagenome | biome: human gut; feature: human-associated habitat; material: faeces | place: China | collected 2014 ...
GCAATTATCTTAGTTCTCGGATGGCAGAACAATTTAGTTTGTTGGCTGCAAAATAGTTTATTTATTGCAGACATAATAAGTAATATGTGGTTGTGCAATAACTTCCGGTAGGGGAAGTTTGAGTAACTTATAATTGTATCAATACAGCATCGACATCATCCCACAACTGCTGCCACTGACTTGCACTCAGCCAAATAAAAAACTTCATAAAACACTTCCAATACGGATAGTCTTTATCACCTTGCAGCATTTCCACCATCTGCATCATTTCATCATAACGCGTAGCAAACTCTGTTGCATTTCCGGTTCGACGTTTCCACATCGTATAGTGAAACCGCAACGAACATAATGCTGACAAAGAACGACCTTTCTCCTGTCCGATCAATTCTGCATCATCACGCCATGCATCATTCTGTCCCAAAAAGCGTACACACTCCTCAAACCAAGCATCCAACATTGTTGTCATTTCATCTTCTCCATCTTCAAACACTATAACTGCTTATATCCAGTTATAATCTCCACCTGTCAACGCAAGGCTCAATAACTGATCATACTTTTCAATCTCTTCCTCGCCCTCCAGCATTTTGACTAGCTTGGCATCTTCTGAAATCACTGGCATTTCCTCATCCGGTCCAATTTCCATATCCGGCTCTTCCCCACAATACGGGCATACAAGACTTGGACCTACCTTAATATCCAAAAATCGGCTACCACATTTTTCACAAGTATATAATCCACAACGGTGTGTTCCATCCGGTACATAAAACATTTCTGTCACTCCTGTCTATAATCTTATCATTGCAATCTTCCCAATGATCACCTCACTTATAGGTTGATTGTTACTGTTAATGATAAACCGAAGTAGTGTAAAATGCAAATATACATATCTTGTGTTTGATTCATGTATTTGTGAATTATATATGTTCATATGCAGATCGCCACTATTTTGGTGTGGATGTTTCTTGCAAAATGGGTTGATAATTATAAAAAGATTACGTAGAGTAATCAAAAAGTAATTTGAAATATACCACAAGGTTTTATATCATAAATACAGTGCAAAGGAGTGAAATAAAAATGGGAATGAGCTTAGGTCAATTCATTTCAATTCGTCGAAAAAGGATGTTGATGACGCAAGAAGAATTGGCAAAGAAAACTAATGTCTCCAAGTCAGCAATTGCCAAATGGGAAACAGACGGGGGGATTCCAGATCGTGACAATCTGTATAAACTTGCTAATATACTGGGAGTAACTGTCAATGACATGCATCAAATTATACGAAGCATGAAATATAAAGATATTGATCTTACGGTAAATATCACCCCGGATATTATTGAAATTCTCGAATCATATGGATATAAAGTAATTCGTCCAAACGAGCGAGAAGAGTGATTATTCCATTGTCATTCTAATGATATTATACAGCAACAATATATATGTAACACAATACAAGGAGGCATGAAATGCAAGAAACACAATTACAGCAAAAAGAGATACTAGCAGAAAAAAAGGAGAACATTTCGAAAAAAAGTATGCACAAAAAAATAATATTGATATCCTCCATTTCAATCCTAGGCATTTTCTTGCTAATCGTCGGGTTCTATGTTGGAAGTAAATACAGTCTTCGCGACAGTTCCGATCCTGTCAAGCTTTCCTTCGAAAACATTGGAAAATTAGCAACGCAATCTGCCCACGAAACCATGATTAATGAAATCAATGATTCCCGTAAATTTTGGGGCACCAATATACAGATACCATTCACACAAAATAAATACATCTATACATATAATGTCACTGTAGATGCCGGCTATGATTTCAGAAAAATTAAAGCTCCGAAGTATGTAGGTGAAAAAATAATTATAGAACTACCTAAAGCGGAAATATTAAAGGCCAAAGTCGACCGTTCTTCATTAAAAGTATATGAAGAAGACAAAAATTGTTTTACACCTCTTACTTTGGACAAAATAAATGCACAAGAGAAAAAAATGCAAGAAAATGCCAAACAAAATGCTATTGATAATGGTATATATGATCTTGCTTATGCTAATGCCAAAAAAGTAATCACTAATTTTGTACATTCTTTTAAGGAATATAAAGATTGTAATATTGAAGTAAGGGAGGCGAACTGATGTTTGATATTATCAAAAAAATTATTGGAATTGTATTTGTGATCATTATTATTGCTGTTATTCTTTTCTACCTTGGTCTCTTTGTTACTGCCTGACAGGACACTCTGATGTTATCGTACTTACAGAGTATGGTGTATTCCGTTACTTAAAACTGAATGCACCAATTGCCAGCTATTAAATCAACCATCCGCAGACAATTTAAGCAGCCCATTTTTTACAAGCATATCATCAATATCGCCTAGATCATATTTGCGATTATTAATTGCCACAATAATGCATGCATCCCGTTTATCCTTAGCATATAACGGTTTCATTCCATACAATTTAAGTGCAGTATTTATTTCATTCAATTGAAATCGTCCTGCCACACAAAATCGAATGATCAAATCTCGATTTTTCGTATGCTTCTCCATATTGAGTATTTTTTCTCCATACGACTCTGACACTCCTGCGAAGGAATAAATATCTTTATAATATAATTTGGAATGACAAAATGCGAGATTTTTCTTATCAATAACATCTTTCATATAATATGTAAACGCCTTCGAAGTTTCTGCAATATAATATCGATTTTCTTTATAATATTTATCCATGCAATCTGGCGTGGTATTTCTTAGCTGAGCATCCAGTTCGTCCGTCGACTTTTCCTGCATAACAGTTTCACACTCCTTTTTCCAAATATGTATTAAGCACACTCAATAACTCTTCATCGCTATATCGTTCTTCCGGATCTAGCTTGATGCATCGATCAACGATCACCCAAACCTCCCCTTTCGCTTTTTCTTCTTTGGGTAATTTACCGGTAATTAAAACATTTAATAATACGCCGAGCGCATATATATCTGTTTTAGGCGTCGACGCTCCATGTCCAAAGCCAACCTGCTCCGGAGCTGCATAATATAATGTCCCCAATAATTTTGTATCTTCAAGTTGATCAGGTGCATATTTTTTGGCTACATTGACATCCAACAAAAACACCTCGTCATTATTACCAAGCATTATGTTAGATGGTTTAATATCTCTATGAATAATAGGTACATCCCGTGTATGCAGGTCGATTAATATCCTAAGTAAATCCCTCGCGATCCGCACTGCCGTATATACTGACATTCTTTCCTGTTGCAGACAGTCAGCAAGAGTCATTCCTTCGATGTACTCTTCGACAACAACCAAATATCTTGACCCCTGATATATCCCATAGATTTGTGGCATATACGCTATTGGATGCTCCCGTAAGCTCTCATATATGTTTGCATCAAATATCGTGAGCTGTTTTTTTATATACATCTTACCCGTTCGATCACATATCAAAATAACATCCTGATTCCCACCAATAGATTCTATTTCTTCATAGCAAAGCAGTGATAATACATCCTCGTCCTTCATCCCCTTATATGGATTCTGCAGAGACATCCGATATTCATCTTCTGATAAATATATGGTCCGCTCTTCTAGTGCGTTAGCAAAGCCACACTTTGTGCACTCCCATTCTCCGCAATCTTCCTGAAATCCTTTCTGCACATTTAGCATTGCACCACACTCATCACAAAGCCATACAATATTTGTCTCTGTATCAATATTTGGATTGATCAACATCTCGCCACAACCCTTGCACTCCCAGTAGGGAAGGTCATTTCGGTATCCCCTCTGCAATGTCAGATTCGCATCACAACGCGGGCAAAACTCGACAGCATATTCACATTGACTGCGGCGAAAAAGAAAACTCAGCAATTTATTCATACTAATCACTTATCCCTAGCTACTACAATATATTTATGGTTAATATCCCTTACAGCCAGTAAGGAATTTTCTATCTTGTTGCTAATTTACTATTTTTCTTCCACGACCGCCATCTTAGTACCCTTTTTTCCCGGCTTCGTAAATTTGCTGACATCAATATTTATCCCTAAGAACACTTTCATCAGCCAAAAGAAAAACAGCACAACCAACAATGGGAAAATGCAGGATGTGATGACCATTACAGCGGTCGCTTCAATAAAATTATTTAGCGTTTTTTCCGCTTTGTTCGTCAATTCCTCAATTTTCTTAGAACCAAACGACGTGATATCCGAAACAATATCCTGCGCCGATTGTTTCGTGTCATCAAGCACTTCTTTTCCACCATTTACGATCGAATTCCAAATAGATTGATTCTTCTGCTCACTGTTCTCCTGTGTTTGTCCATCTTTGTTATTCTGATCATCTGCAGCTTTCTTGGAATCGTCTGTTTGCGTTTCTTGTTTAATCGTTTCATTTGTCTGCTCAGCATCTTTCATTGTGGCATCCAATGTAACCTGATACGTTTTTTCGATCAAATCAGATACAAATACACTTGCCGGCACAGTTGCAAACAAGAACAATCCAAACAGTCCTAATTTAAGTGCCAATTTAACCAAAATATCTTTTGGCCAATAAATTCTTATTATCACAAACAATAGTGCTATCGGTATCAGGATTTTAAATGCTGCATAGCCTGTTATCGTTAGCAAATATTTTTCCAAAAAAATCGTGCATAAGATCAGCAAAAACCATGAAGTAAGATCCGCCAGCTTCGTCGCGATAGGCGTTGCCGTATCTCCCGGTATCATAGTGATCGCTGTCGATGACGCCGTCGACAACGCGGTTAATTTCAAAACATTTGCTTTCTTCTGGTCCAGATATTTGATTGCCTTTTGATGATTCTGGGGATTCGATGCTATATTTCCCACAACAAAAAACGAGCATAGTATCATGCAGACCAGTGTTATCGTAATAATTATTTTTTTCTTCATAGTATGTCCTTTCATAGGGTGTGAAGGTGTAAGGTTATAATGTTCGTTTAATCTTTTCAATCAATGAAATATCCGCTGGCAACCACTCCACAGAATACAGTTCCTCTTCTGTCAGCCATCTCGCAGCCTCATGCTCCTTCAGCACAAGATCTCCTTTTATAATTTTTGCAAAGAAACACTCCATAGAAAGATGAAAAGTAGGATAGTCATATTCTATTGTATCGATGTATTCTAAAACTTCAATTTCAGTTTCGAGCTCCTCTATAATTTCTCTTTTCAACGCTTCTTCCGGTGTTTCTCCCTTTTCAATTTTACCTCCAGGAAACTCCCAGCCATCTTTCATCTCCCCGTATCCTCTTTGGGTAGCAAAGATCATAGGTTTTCCTTCGGCATTTTCTGCCTGTATTACAGCAGCTACAACCCGAATTGTTTTCATAGCAACCTCGTTTCTGTGTTTACGTACATACAAAATATTGATAAATATCTTCTCTTACACTATGCTCCAGTTTCAACCGAAAGTTCATAATTGGAAGAGCAATACCCTTAAGATGGAAATAAGCCCTTCCTCCTGTTTCCAAAGAAGGTACGGTATGATCCGACACAATTGATCCTGCCAAAACAGTAAATCCTCCTACGCTGACAAATCCTTTTGCCGACGCTCCAGCCCCTTTGCCTTCTATTGCTATAGTTTGCTTCAAGCCATCTAGCAACACCATCTTCGTCATTCGACAAAATCACCTCTGTGGCATATTGTTTTAGATCATTGTGTGCATTTGCAACAGCATAACTTTTATCAGCCATTTGAAACATGTCTATATCATTTTTTCCATCACCAAACACAATTAGCTTTTCACAATTCAACATGCTTTGTAATTGCCTTATAGCATTTGATTTTGATGCGTCTAACGGCATAATTTCTAACCACTGTTCATTTGTATAAATATCCGTCTGATATACGCAATGATATTTCTCCTTATATTTATCATACAAAGGCATAAGTTTTTTCGGTGTATCAATACAGGTAATATAAAAAATATTACCCTCTTTCAACTCAGACAATGAATTTACCTCATTTGTTCGAACATCGCCTTTACGGCTTTCGAGGAACCTATTCATACCCTCTGTACACATTTTTCGCACAAACGAGAATTTTTCCACCCCATTAATATATGCGTAAACAATAGGATACACGTTATTGCTAAATAAATCTTCTAGCACGGAATGTACCGAATCATCAAAATAATTAGCAATTAATATTTTTTCTGTAATATTATCAATCACAAAGGCTCCATTGTACACAATCAACGGAATTTTTGCATTTATTCCTTCGGTCACTTTTTTAGCTGTAACTAAAGAACGAGCTGTAGCATAGGAAAAAATCATCCCTTCTTCAACCAATGAATTGATTACTTGATTTGTGTATTTAGAGGTTACTTCGTTACTTCTCAATAATGTCCCATCTAAATCTGAAACATACAAATCACTCATGCATTTTCCTCCGTCAACTTCAAATTTTTCCTTTCTCATTGTACCATGTACAATTTCAATATTCCACTTATATTTTTTGAAGATTTAAAATTTAAAATTCCATTTTAGGACTATATTTTAACAAGTTGGTGATTATCCTGACGACAGCACAATAAAATGTGTTTAGTAGCAAATTAGTAGCAGAGAAAAAGAAAAAGTCTGGGAACGCCTTGTTTATAAAGCTTCCCAGACTTACGGATACTATTCAAACTCAATTCCGGCACCCATATATTGTGGTTCGGCACTTCTTCGAGTCGCTCATCTTGTATAATACCCCTAACTATTCTAGTGATTTTCTGAGTTTATTTTATTTTTTGCTTACATTTTGATGACAATAAACAATTTTTATCCAATCTATTTTTTCTCCAGTATTCCTGCTTCACCAAACAATTTCACATTTTCACTACTCGGTCTATACTCCTTTTCAAGTTGGTCCATATACACAAAACATGGCATCTTCACTGCAGTTCCAGACACTATGCATTCTCCAGGTCCTAATACTGTTAGCGTATTCATTGAATTTTCATCTAAAAAGGCAACCGCTTTTCTAATTCTATTTAAATCATATGGATTCACTAACTTATGAATGAAATAATTGTGCATTTGTGAAATAATTGTTTGAGAGATATCTGATGGACGTTGACTGGATATCCACAAAAATAAGCCAAACTTTCTTCCCTCTTTTATTGCTTTTTCAAATGCTTCAATTGTCACTTTTGAATGTTTATAATTTGCATCATCCTCATATAACAAATTATGTGCCTCATCCACAACAATATTAGTTATGTTTTTTATTTTACCATTTTGCTTTGCGTTTACTTGTTCTTGGAAAATGTGACTTGTAATTATCGCTGGAACAAGCTCTATCATATCTTTATTAACATTGGCTAATTGAATTACAGCAACATTTTTATCCATAAATACGGATTCTCTACTATCAACAAATATTTTATTAAAATCCGACATTAGTTTCTCTGCCCTTCTTAATAAAGGGGAAACAAACTCATATTGTGTTCCATATCCTAAATGAACTGCTGTTGCAAAATACAGCTTAAACAAAAAACGTTCTAATCTGTCTTCTGGAATATTTACCGATATACTATCTATATATTGATTAATTTTGCTATCGGTTGCATATACCTTTTCCATAGACCCTGTTTCTACATAAAACACTTCGTTCTTTGAATGCCATAAAAACTCATCAATTCCCGTTAGGTAATCCGACACATAACTCTGCATAGATTTTACCAAATGAAATTGTCCCGTCTTTATCATTCGACCAATGAGTTCTTTATAGTCTTCTTCTGTTCTATTATCTTTATATGCTGTTTTTATAACGGGTCGCTGAGTAGCTTCTGATGCATTTAACAAAAGACACCATTCGTCTTCCTGTAATTCATCAAAATTTATCGGAATTTTATCTCCTCTACCATTTCTAGTAGTGAGACAATATATCTTCTTCTCTTTCCTATCACATATTGAATCTGTACCATATTCATTATTTAAATCAAATAACAAAATCTTTCCACCATTATATTCTCTCAACACTTTCGCATACTCATACAAAAGCCTTGTAAGTGTATTGCTTTTTCCACTTCCAGTGTTCCCAAAAATTCCGACATGTGACGGAATAATTGAATCAAAACATAATGTATATTCTTGAGTACTATCAAACAAATCCTTTCCAATAGAAAAAGATTTGTTTGAACCTGAATTATTAATATTTTTGAACTCATTTTCATCAAGCAATTCTATAGTAGATGCAACCATTGGCAGCAATCTTAATCCTTGAACAAACATGTTCCCTTCAAAATAGCCCTTAACGCTTAATTCCAAAAAACATCCCGTAAATTGTCCCTTGTTCGTTTCATCACAAAATTCACCGGTAATTTGACATACAATTTCATTTAATCCCACCTTTGTTTTCACATAAGCATTTATTCGAGGAGCTAAATATGTTCTTCCTCTCTCAACTATATAAGGCGGAAACAACTCGTATAGCTCTGCCTTTATCCTTATTCCTCTTACTTCAACTATTCTTCCAATTTCTTTTCCCATACCTGCTCCATATCTCTATAACAATTAGCCGTTGTATCTTGCGGATTACTATAATCCTCCTGTTGCCGAACAATTATTTGGGTATTCTCTTCAAAAGGGACAATATCCATCTGAGCAAACTTATACCAATAAATCGTCAATCCTGCATTTAGGCAATCTTTCAATATTTTATTAATATGTTCGTCCCGCCCTGAATATCCAATAACTATCAGTATTGAGTTCTGCCGACACAATTTTTCCTTCATATTAAAAGCAATCTCGAAATAATCTTCATTGAGCATTTCTTGATATTTACTTTTTCCTGGTATAATAGGATTGTCAATATCACCATGCAATTTACTTACCATAAATGTTGGAACATACTTTTTTACATTAAAATTATAACCTATCACATCCAAAAGCATTGCTCGTGTAGTTGTATTGCTTGCTGATATTTCACTAAAGAAATATCCCAAACCAGAAAGAGTTTTTTCAACTATCTGATCATAATTTAGTGTGAAGATATTTATTTGCTTCATGCTCGGGTTACGATTTTGACTCTCATTTACAAGTAAATATGTTTTTCGTAACATTTTTTCTAAATTAATTAACGACATATCCTTGCCAAATTTTTCATTCATTTTAGCATCAGCCTCCATGAACTCCTTAATAAATACATCTTTAACAATTTTTTTGTGAGCACTAGAACCCAAACTATCTATTCCTGATTCTAAACCACTTTCAATATTTCCCCCTAACTCCTCTATTTTCGATAATGTATCTGTAAAAGATTTCAGTTGCGGAAAAGCCTTACCGTTTACACCAGCACCAAACAAAAAATTTATATGTGATGAGGATAATATATTGGTATCAAAACAATTACTCATTATCAAACCTCCAAAAAATCTTTTTTGATCATATCAATAGTTTCCATTTTTCAGCATCTACCTAATACGATATGTCATGTTATTCGTATTCCCTTTCACCTCAACAACACCTAGTTCGATCAGAGTCTTCATGTAACGCCAAGCAGTTGTACGTGATTTCTGAGTTATTTTCATTACTTCCTGAACAGAAATTTCTCTTTTCACCTCTAATACTCTAATGACATCCACTAATTTTTCAAAATCCTTTGGTTTCAAAACTTGTTTCAAACTTGTTTCAAAACTTGTTTCATTTTGCAACAAGTTATCATTTTCCATTTCATTTTCTTCCAAAAACGCCGGATGAATCGGAATCCTAATCCTCATAGCTCGTCTATCTTCATCCGTAAAGAATTCTGCCCGTGGAGAACCGTTCTTTTCCAGTTCTTCTTGTATTGTCGGAATACCGGAGGAATGACCTTCTGACAAATCCAATTCCTTCAAAAATTCTCCCAATCTTCTGTTACGATAGTATCTTGAAACAAATCTCTTACCTTCTGCTATCGTCTTTTCGGATATAGACCGATCAATTCCCGGGAAATTCATAATGTTAATGCAATCCGGCTCTATCTCAATTGTCACCGGCTCACAAGACGTGTAATCTCTATGGTAAAAAGCATTAACAACAGCCTCCTCGATTGCCTGATACGGATAATTCTTAATCCTCAAAGCCTCCATCTGATTTGGAACCTTGATTACTTTTTCTCGTATAAAAAGATTTCGAAATCGTTCCATTGTTGCCTGAATCATCTGTGGTACGGAGCCTGTGATATTAGGAAAATCCTCACTAACACTTGGATTTTCTACACTTCCTTGTGGGAATGATGTCATCTGAACATAGGTGTATGGGAAAAAACGGTCCGGATGCTCACAAAACATCATGATTCCCACATTTTGAATATAACGTAGTTCCGGCGGTCCTACCAGTAACTGCATATCTTCTAATATCTCCTCTACGCCTCGTTCCTTAACCTGTTTTGCCAGTCTACTACCTGTTTTTCTCAAATGATCTTCCAAAAGAACAGGTGAAATGTCATCAAAAACAGCCTTATGATTTGCTCTGCAATCATAAGGAGTCTGATCTACCATATTGATCAATTCCCTTTCCTGCTCTGAATTTGCCCTGACAGAACTGGTTAAATAACGAATATAATAATTGTATTTCTTGTCCTTTTTACCGGTAACGTGATCTGGTGATTTGTAAGGACGCTGCTGTCCAGTTCTCGCCACAATAACAAGGATCCATTTTCCGTCAACTTCCAACGGAATCGCCTTAGGGAAATATGGCGGAGCAATCATATTATTGTAGCTAAGCATTTCTTTTTGAATTTCGTCCAACATGTACTCTGGAATTCCCTTCACTGGACGGACTGCCACTCCATTTTTTTCTTCAACACCGACAGCAATATATCCACCACCATCATTGTTGTAATCATTTGCAAATGCACAAACACTATGATAGATGTCATCCGGGTTCCATCCTGCTTTAAACTCTATGCGGTCTGATTCAATTTTTCTTTTGTTTAATAAATCTTCTACGCTTATTTCAAGTTCCATAGTGTCCTCGCTTTCCAAGAAAGATTATTTATTAATATACACTTTACTATCAAATCTAATCATGTAATCATATTCAGCTTTGGCTTCTTCATTATTTTGACATTCTTCAGCAACACCTCTGCAGGCCTTCCCTCTTCAAGATGGAGACCCACGAATTTCTTGAATTCCGGTTCGCAATTTTGATTCAATGTAGTGCACCTCGCTTCCTAGTAAGATTATAACTCATTAGGTCGGGGTGTTACAACTAAATTTTACCACAACAATTCTTCTAATTTCCAAAAATTAAATATCTTATTACATTGCACTGTTAAAGAGCTGTTTATCAGTATATACCTACTTTCCTAAATCCCTGAAAGACTGAAACATCGTAATCTGAAGTCATTTTTTTAATTTCCTCTGTAAACGTCGATTTTCCAGTTCCGTTTTTTCCAAAAATAAATGTAATTTTTTTCTAATTCCAATTCACTGTCTTCAAAAGTATCAACCATTAATAAATCAATCTTCATTTCTCATAATCCCCTTTGCAATTTTATATACACTAAGCAGAATATTATCCAAAATCACTCAACAATTTTGCTTACATCAAAATCAGGAAGCCCCTATTTACAAGGCTTCCTGCTGTTGTCACATTACTCAAACTCGGCAAGTCGTTGCTTTATCTTAAACTATTTTGTTTAGTTTTTGTGGTGAAATCGCCTGCAATGTATTTGTTTTGCATATTTTATTTTGGCTTACTGATTTTTTGTTGCCAAAATGTTGCCAGTTAATTATGTAATGTACTAATCAAAACAACAACTTTTTTAGAATAATTATTTTCTGATAATCATATATTATATTGACCGCACTTAAACGATACACTATTGTAGTTGGGCTTTATCTACTTTAGTGAAAAGCCCTAAGTGCGGTTTTTATTTATCATTCTTTTTCTTGCCATATTCATTCTGATTTCCTGACTTGCTGAATTCTTAAAAAACTGATCCATACGTGCTAAGTTTTGTCTGATTATCCATATCCTCATCTGCAAGAAGCATATTGATGGACTTGATTCGATTGGCATCCAGACTTCTTACTTCCTTTTGCTTTTTCTCAAGCTTGATCTGATCGTCTAGCCTCTTCTTAAATAGCTCTCCTCTCCTAAACCTTTCACAAATTCTCTGCCAATAGCTTTCCTCTGAGATTTCTGGTGGAATATCACCCGTGAACTGATAGATGCCATCAAGAACTCCTCCTGATTTTGAAACCAGATGCAATGCATCCAGTTCTCTTCCCGGATTATCATAGAAGAAATCTTTTGCAAGGACCTCCACAGGTTCTGATGAAATCGTCTTTGTCACCAACACCTTCTTGTCCATCTCCGCTATAATCGCAGCTGAGATAGTTTTCTGTTTATCCTGCTGAGCCTCTACGAGTTGAGTTGTAAGCTTTGCAATCATTTCCTCTTGCTTCTTGATTTTTGCAGTTGCTGCATTCAGCTGGTTATTCATATTGGTAAAGTTTTGCGAATGACCTGATTTAACAGGACCATATTCATCCTCTTCCTTCTTCTTTCTCTTTGGATGAATCTCTGCCTCGAGATTGAAATCTCCACATGCCTCCAACAGAAACTGCATCAGTGCTGCTTGATCAAGCTCCAGTTTTTCTTCTGTACCCGAAATAAATGCAATTTCACCATTCACTGCCTTCTTTCCATACTCGCTGGCAGAACTTGCAATCTTACCGGCATCTCTAAGATTTCTAACAAGATTCTCTTTAGACAGCGGTCGTTTCGATAAAGCCGCATATACTTCATAGTACGTGTTCAAATTTCCGAAGATTTTACTATCCATTTGTTTCACTCCCTTCTACAATCTTCTAAATTACATTTGGGTTGAAAAATATCGCATTACTAAAACTGCGCAAAAAAATAGACACAAGAGCTTTTTCTCGCCCTTGCGCCTACACTATTTCTTTTCCATTTACCATTCAGATTTTCTGAAAGCCATTCATTTCAAATGAACTGAACTCCCACAAATCGACAATCTGCTAATCGCAACCTTCTTATACCTTTTCAGATAATCTGAACTCTTGAATCCCTTGCAAATACTAGGGATTCGAAAAAACTGAACTTTTTTCGGATTTTCCGAACAACCACAGACTAAATGATTAACAGGATACGCCTAAAGTTGCATGAACTTTACGCCAAAAATCCGTGCTCCCATGTCGCCCGCCACTGCGTATCAAAACTTCTGGTCCAATGGACCAAAAGTGAATCTACTCTCATATGTTGACTGCAGGAACCCACAGTAGTGCTAGAAGGCAACAAGAAAGGCTCCCACTCTCAAACAATTAAATCTGAAAATAGGAGCCTTCCGCTTGGGATGAGCTTAGCACTGCTGTCCCTACAGTAAACATATGCTATTGTCTCACAAATATAAATCCATAATTAAACTATGCCATTGGCTTAATGCTGTTTTCAATTAGGTCTATTTCTTCTTGTGTTAATCCGTACTTTTCATAGAGTTTTTCATCAGTCCACTCTTCTGAAAAATCTAAGTAAGGAACAAATCTATATGTCTTACTTGTTCCGTGTTGACTTATTTTAGAAAGACTCAGCAAAAATCTTGCAAATTTTGTACGAAGATAGTTTGACAGATTTATGCATTGCTCTTCCGTTAGATTATCTTCTTGTCCAACAGCTAAAAACGTTTCCGTACACACAGAATCTGGTTCACCAATAAATGTATTCTGATTATCGTCATTCAGTTCTGTACCAATGTTATTTGCATACGGCATAAAGACCTTCCAACAATGTACCCATTCAGCATGGGCGGGAATGGATTGCGCTTCTATATATCCAACGGACTTAGCTTTTCCATAGCACTTTATTGGATCGCTCAAGCCATTTTTATTGCTGCGAAAACCAGATGTCTTTACAAAATTTCCATCCAATCCAAATGGCTTACGCGGTGAAATATGATTAGTCATAACATCCGTTGTATCATCTGGCACAACTTTATCCAAAATACTTAAAGCACTACTGTTACGAATAAAAATATTCAGATCTCTTGTTTTCATAGAACGAACTGCTTCTATGACTTCATTATTTCCGTTATGTGTTACAACCTTCATTTTTTCAGGAGAACAATTATCGTATTCCTTATCCCAGAGGAAATAGCATATGCCTCCTCTGTTATTTGTGTCAGGGAAGATTTCCTCAGGATGCAGGCAATCATGGAGTTCTTTGATGTGTTTATCATCAAGCATTGATTGTCTAAATACATCCAATCCCTTTCCACCGGCAAACCATCTTGTCGGAATAATAATAGAGACATATGATGGTTCAAGTTTTCTTGAAATATCAACAAAATGCTGATAAATAGGTCTTGAGCTAGCACTGGCTCCACCATCAGCTTCTTGATATGGCGGATTTCCAACTATCGCACTAAACTTCATTTCATTTTCCTCCTCTTCGAGATTTGGTGTATCCATAAGTGTTATCGAAGAGAATGTTTTTCTCTGCGATAAAATACGTTGTATCTTGTTATAATCAAGCATATCATCTTCTGAGCCATCATCTTTTATCAATCTCATCTTCAGAAGATCGTAACTATTAAATTCCTCTGCAATAGAAGACACATCAAGCCCTAAAACTTCATACACCTTTCGAGTAAACTCATATGCAATCGACGATGTAGGAATTGAAAGAACTTTATCCCGTATAGTTTCTACTGGAATACCAAGTTCTCCACACCTTTTAACGACAGCAACAGCAAACTCCCCCATCTTACTTGCAATATCAATAATCCTTGAGTCTGCAGTATTACGCAAAGATTCAAAGCATTCATCAGGTATTAGCCGAATCACTTCAGTAGCTACATGCTCACGTGTAGTAATTTCAGAATCAGATATTCTTCCAAATTTTCTTATTGCTACAGAAGCCCTCTGCATAGGAGGAATAGATTCATCATGTGAAAGCGTATTAATGTTTTGAATCTTATAATCAAGTTGTCTTAAAACAAAAATATTAATATTGTCTTTTATCAATACAAGAATGCTCTTTTCAATAGCCAAATTCTTTGCAATCCTTTTGTTGTCATCCTCCTCCATGCAACTAATGATGTCCTCCAAGGATGCAACTTTATCTTTTGTTAAAAATGAAAAGAATAGTATCCTTGAATAATATGTACGGAACTTGTTTTCTAACTTCTTTACATCATTCTCTGTTTCTGTTTCTTCATTTCCGTCCTGATGATTATTATTTGAACTTCCCGAATCATTTTCATCATCCGTTGAATCATCGTCTTCCGGATTATCCAGATTGTTTTCATCACCTTTATGTGCTTCTACCGATAATCCCTGACGAGACCCCAACTCTGCTTGACTCTCAATCTCAGCTTTTATCTCGTCTACACTTAACAATGACATATCTACAGGAATTTCCTTGGTTTCATCAAGAACGCCTCTATTACTTGAATACTGACTAATTTCCGCAAGTATATCAGCAGCCTCAACCTGCTCTATACGGTTTTTATTCATAGTAATAATTGGAGAAATCTGTAATTCCTCTTCAAGCCTGTCCCGAAGATGTTCATTTCCGGACGCATCCGTATTAGCATTGTATATCTGAGATTTCTGTTCCTGCATTATAAACATTCTATGAGGATCAAAATCAACAAGCAATGTCTGCGGTTTCATATTATATTTTATTATATCGCCATCTTCACCAACATACTCTCTTATATATTGGTTTTGAAGACGAAATATAGCTTGATCGTACTCCTGCGGGGATGCCGTATCTTTAAGAAAAATCATAGTATCCCACTCTTCGACAGTGCTTCCCGTAAGCATACGATTTACTGTAAGTGTAAGTGTCTTTTTATTCTCCGCAGCGCATTGTTTAATCTTAGCTTTTACGGCTTGAACACTTCTATACTCATTTGGAGAATCCACACCAGAAATATTAATTATCGTATAATCCTGCAGATTCTTAAATTTATCACGATTAGAATTAATCAAAGCCTCTAGCGCATCACACGACGCACAATAGGGAAGTACACAAACGATATGCTGGCACATTTTCCCTTCTTTAATATTCTCATAATCAAGAAATGACAATAACCCATCATCTTCTTTGCTTCCGTCAATAGCTTCAAATAATTCCAACACCTCATTTTCATAAACAAATTGTTTATGCAAATTATTCTCACTATCTTTACTGATTGACCTCGGTTTTAATAATGCAGAAAATGCATACGTTGTTCCGTTACTTTTCAAGCTATCAAGAACAGCTAATGCCGACTTACTAGGAACAAAGGCGAATCTGACCATCTGTGGAAAACCGAAATAAGGGTTATCCCATTCCTTAACCTCCACAGAATCTTTCAACACATGTTCCTTATCCCATTTTTCCTGATCTTTAACAATGTCAGAAAACTGATAAAAAGCTATAATATCGTCTTTCTCAAACTCGCTTCCCATCAGAATTCTATACGGTGTTCCCGACAAATGAAGCGTCACATCGACAGATAATGATTTTAACTGTTCTTCCGCATCTGCCATTTCTACAAAATCATCATCTGCATGTTTCTCTTTGACATCTTTTTCGTAATTAACAGTACGTATGATTCTTCCGTAGCTTTCTGCTCTTGCCCCATAATGTGTTTCATCAACTATAAGTAAGTCGATCTGTTGACCAAATATTTCCTGATGCTTATCCTTAATGTTTTCTCCCTGTAAATCCTGTAATGTAAGAAAAACAACAACTCGTTTTCCACCAGAAATAGTCGCTTTTATTATTGACTGGTCGTTTGCCAAATCATCACTTGACAAAAAAACATAATCCTTGTTGAAATTATCCGCGCTTTGTACTGTTTTTTTCCACTCCTCTCGTACATCAGCTTTTGCAGATACAACCAAGACTAATTTTGCCTCCATCTCCTTCGCGCAGCATAGGGAAGTAAATGATTTTCCAAAACGCATTACAGCATACATTAAGAGATTCTTTCGACCGGCTTTATATGCTTTAACAAAACGATCAATAGTATCCTTCTGATTGGGGCGTATAGACCATTCTCCCGTTGATACATAAGTAAATGTTTCTGGCAGTTGGCTATTTGCGTCATAATATTTATACTTTCCTGTGTTCTCTTCGTAGTTTCTACGTATATCAGTTATAGCGCTAGAAACATGCTCTATAAGAACATCCTGAAAGAACTCGTTTGAATAATAAACATCAGGATACTCCTGTGGATCAAGTCTATGCTTTGATAAGTCATTTTCTAAATACTGATGTACAGAATAATCACGAAAAAAAACATCGTCATTTATGACCGCAGAATCTTCAAATTTTTTCTCTAAGTCAGGAAACAATCGCATCCATTCACGTAATCGTGTCATAACCGGACGATAAGTGTCACCCACTTTCAAATAATTTGGAATCGTATTAGTCGTAAATGCATATATATGTGGCTTAACTCTTCCAATAATAAGCTCTGACAGTAGTTCCTCGTTATCGAGCTTCATCATAAAGTTCCCCCTTCCTTATCCTTCGGTAGTGTCAAAAGACTACCTCTTTTTTGTTCTAAAACCTTTATTTTAGGGAGTT
>ERZ835541.2052-NODE-2052-length-17478-cov-8.195259_pt1 | contig 17478 bp, 12 predicted proteins | sample MGYA00519945_ERZ835541 | MGnify/ENA primary metagenome ERZ835541 (study PRJEB31850, sample SAMEA3708780) | human gut metagenome | biome: human gut; feature: human-associated habitat; material: faeces | place: China | collected 2014 ...
CCTCGCGGGTGCAGGCAGCGGAAAGACCACCGTGCTGGTCAACCGCATCGCCAACCTCATCCGCTTCGGCTCGGCCCACGGCTCCAGGTGGACGCCCCGGGAGGTGACGGAGGACGATGTGAAAGCCCTGCGCACTGCCATCATGACCGGCACCGATGCCCCGTCGTGGCTGGACGGGATGCTGCGGAAGGACGCCGTCCGGAGCTGGAACGTCATGGCCATCACCTTTACCAACAAGGCCGCCGGTGAACTGAAAGAGCGTCTGCGCCGGATGCTGGGCGGGGAAGAGGGCGACGAGGTGTTCGCCTCCACGTTCCACTCGGCCTGCGTCCGCATTCTCCGCCGCTGGGCCGAGGAGATCGGCTACCCCCGCAGCTTTACCATCTACGACAGCGACGACTCCCAGCGTGTCATGAAGGCTGTCTACAAAGAGCTGAGCGTGGACGACAAGTTCTTCCCGGTCAAAAGCGCCATCAACCAGATGAGCCGCTGGAAAGATCAGCTCATCAGCCCGGAAGAGGCCCTGAAGACCCCGGCCCGGGACACGAAGGGCGCCCTTGCGGCCAAGGTCTATGCCGCCTATGAAAAGAAGCTCAAGGAGGCTGGTGCCTTCGACTTCGACGACCTCATCTACCAGACGGTCATCCTGCTGTCGGAGCACGAGGACGTGCGGGAGTTCTACCAGAATAAGTACAAATATCTGCTGGTGGACGAGTATCAGGACACCAGTGTGGCTCAGTTCCGGCTCGTGAGCCTGCTCACCGGCCCGGAGAAAAACATCTGCGTCGTGGGCGACGACGACCAGAGCATCTACCGCTTCCGCGGCGCGACCATTGAGAACATCCTCAACTTCGAGCGCATCTATAAAGGCACCAAGACCATCCGACTCGAGCAGAATTACCGCTCTACGTCGAATATCCTGAATGCCGCCAACTGTGTCATCCAGCACAACACCGAGCGCAAGGGCAAGACCCTCTGGACCAGGAACGGCGAGGGCGACAAGGTGCAGGTCTACACCGCCGAGAACGAGCAGGACGAGGCCAGCCATATCGCGGACGTCATCGGCCAGCACCTCAAAGAGGGCGGACATCTGGCCGACCACGCCATCCTCTACCGGATGAACGCCCAGTCGGCTCCCATCGAAAGCTACTTCACCCGTGCGGGCATCCCGCATAAGATCGTGGGCGGCCAGCGCTTCAATGACCGCAAGGAAGTCAAGGACATCCACTCCTATATGTCCATCGTGGCGAACCCCCGGGACGATGTCCGACTCCGCCGTATCATCAACGAGCCTGCGCGCAAAATCGGTGCGACGACCATCGAAGTCATCGCGGATTTGGCGGCCCAGCAGGGCATCAGTATGCTGGATGTCATCTCCCATGCCGACCAGTACGCCAAGCTCAGCCGCGCCATCGCGCCGCTGTTCAAGTTCTGGGACATCTACCAGAAACTGCAGGAATCGCTGGAAACAAAGACGCTGGATGAGTTCGCTTCCGATGTCATCGAGATCACCGGCTACCGCGCCATGCTGGAAGCCGACGCCGCCAAGGGCCACGAGGATGCCGCCGACCGTCTGCAGAACCTCGGCCAGCTGGTCAACAACGTCAAGAGCTACTGCGACCAGCACGGCGAAGAGGCCTCGCTGGAAGGCTATCTGGAGGACATCGCCCTCATCAGCGACATTGACAGCTACAACGAGAGCGCCGACCAGGTGGTGCTGATGACCATCCACTCGGCCAAGGGCCTTGAGTTCCCCTATGTATTCCTCATTGGCATGGAAGAGGGGGTCTTCCCCAGTGAGATGAGCAAGTATTCTGAGGCTGACCTCGAGGAGGAACGCCGTCTGGCCTATGTGGGTATCACCCGCGCCAAGAAGGAGCTTTACATCTCCAACAGCGTCACCCGGATGCTCTATGGCCGCACCCAGCGCAACGAGCCCAGCCGCTTTCTCCGGGAGATCGAGCCGGAGTACATCGAAGAGACCCGCAGCCCGGTGCTGGAACAGCGCTCCCGTCTGGGCGGCTGGGGCAGCGGTTACGGCAGCGATACCGTGCCGGGCGGTGCGTCGGGCTACTCCGGCCCCTCCGGCTGGGGTCGTGCGGCCTCCGGTTACGGCTCGGGCTATGGCAGCCGCAGCGGCTATCTGAATAAAGAATATAACGCACCGATGTCCAATAGCCGAGGCTTTGGCTCCGATTACGCGGGCCGGGGAAGTGCTTCGTCGGGTCATGGCGGCTGCAGCTCCGGTTCGGGAAGCAGCGGCTTCGGCTCTGGCTATGGCCGTCCGGCAGCGCCCAAAGCGCCGGTCAGACCCGCAGGCGGCGGCGTGACCTCTTCGCCCCGTCCGGCAGCGGCATCCACCAGCCCCAAACACTATGAGCCGGGCGACATCGTGGAGCACAAGGTCTTCGGGCGCGGCAAGGTGCTGAAAGTCAAGCCTGCCGCCGGCGACCAGATCGTGGAGATCAGCTTCGAGAAGGTGGGCGTGAAGAAGACCATGGCCAACTTTGCGCCCCTTGTGAAGATAACGACGGAGGAATGAGAAAAATGATGACTGTCCGATTGATAGCACATACGCAGGAGCCGGAGAAGGTCGTGGCGGCTGCGGCGAAGCTCTGCTACTCCGACGCCCACATCACCGACTTGCTGGACGGGCTGGATGAGGAAAAGACTGCCCGCTTCCTGACCATGCTCAGCGATCTGGGCCACGCCAGCCCCATCGAGCACGCAAGCTTCACCTTCGGCATCGAGGGCGTCAGCCGTACCCTGCTGGCCCAGATCACCCGCCACCGCATCGCGTCCTTCAGCGTCCAGAGTCAGCGGTACGTCCGTCTGGACGATTTCCGCTACGTCATCCCGCCCGAGATCGAGGCCATCCCCGAGGCAAAGGCGGCGTTCATCGAGAGCATGAACGAGGACGCCAGGCGCTACCTCGACCTCGTGCAGAAGCTGGAAGACGGCCACACCGCCCGCCTGATGGCCGAAGGTCTGCCCGAAAAGCAGGCCCGGGCCAAGGCTTCCAAGCAGGCCAACGAGGACGCCCGCTTCGTGCTGCCCAACGCCTGCGAGACCAAGATGGTGGTGACCATGAACGCCCGCAGCCTGCAGAATTTCTTCCACCTGCGCTGCTGCAATCGCGCCCAGTGGGAGATACGGCAGCTGGCCGAAGAGATGCTGCGGCTGGTCTACCCGGTGGCACCCCATATCTTCCGCACCGCCGGCCCGGCCTGCGTGTCCGGCCCCTGTCCGGAGGGCAAGATGTGCTGCGGCCGCACCGCCGAAGTCCGCGCCCGGTACGCCGCGCTGAAAGGGGAGAAGGCAGAATGAGCAAGGGCAGGCTTCTTGTCATCGAAGGGCTGGACGGCTCCGGCAAGGCCACCCAGGCAAAGCTGCTGGCCGCTCATCTGGCCGAGAGCGGTCGAAGGGTGATGGAGATCACATTCCCGGACTACGAGAGCGATTCCAGTGCGCTGGTAAAGATGTACCTTTCCGGCCGGTTCGGCGACAAGCCCGACGACGTCAACCCTTATGCGGCGTCCAGCTTCTATGCGGTGGACCGGTACGCCAGTTATAAGACCAAGTGGGGCAGCTTCTACGAGGCGGGCGGCATCGTCATCGCCGACCGCTACACCACGTCGAACGCGGTGCATCAGTGCTCCAAGCTCCCGCCGGAGCAGTGGGACGATTTCCTCCGCTGGGCCTTTGACTACGAATACAGGCTGCTGGGCCTGCCCGCGCCGGACGCTGTGGTGTACTTACAGGTAGACCCCGCCGTGAGCCAGAAGCTTATGACCGGCCGCTATCATGGCGACGAGAGCAGGAAGGACGTCCACGAAAAGGACATCGAATATCTGGCCCGCAGCCGCCGTGCCGCCGAGTACTGCGCGGCGCATCTGGGCTGGGCCACCATCCATTGCACGGAAAATGGAGCCATGCGCACCATCGAGGAGATTCAGGCCGAGGTGCGGGCGCTGGCGGAAAAAGAGCTCGGATAACCGCGAAAATGGGAGGGATACTATCAATGTATCGTTTGATGCAGCCGTCGGATGAGGCGGCAGTCGTGGCACTGTGGCAGAAAGAACGCGGCGACAGCGCCGAGTTCATCAAGACTGCTCTGGAAAAGTTCGCCGGGGCGGAAAATATCTACGTCGCTGAGGAAAATGACGAGATCGTCGCTGCGGCGCTGGCGGTCCCCGTCACCCTCAAGGGACGCAGCGGCAGTTACCTCTACGGCCTCTGCGGGCAGGGAAGCCTGATTCTGGCAGGACTCGTGGACTATCTCTGTGCGCAGCAGAAGCTGCGGGGCGCGGGCTTCACCGTGGCCGTTCCGACCGGACAGGAGCAGGCCGCACTGCTGGAAAACAAGGGTTTCCAGCGGGCTTTTGCCCTCCGCTGCCTGCCCCGGGAGGTGTCCCGCAACCTGTGGAGTCAGGCGGAGTTCGACTCCGTGACGGCCCGCAAGCTCTGTGAGCTGCGGGAGCGCTTCTATCCCGATACCGTCCAGTTCCCGCCGGAGCAGATGGCCGTCGTGCTGACCGACCTCTACGCCCGGGGCGCGACCATCGTGTCCAACGAGAAGGGCTACGGCATCTACTTCCGCCGGGAGGACACCCTCTATTTTGTGGAGCTGATGGCCGATGACGACCGCTCTGCCGAGGTGCTGATGGAAGCGGCCCGGGAGAAGGAGGTCATCGTGGAGCGCGCCGTCATCACAGTGGGCGCGGCTCAGAACCTTTTCCTCGGCGAAGGCACCCGGCAGGACTACGGCATGATACGGTTCGACGCGGAGCCTTTCGATGTGGAAGAAAGCTATATGCGGCTGATGATGGAAAGCTGAACGGAATGGTAAAGGAGTGTGTACATGGCACACGATGCAAAACATAAAAAAAGCAGAAAAGGCGGCGCAGCGAAAATGATCCTGATCGTGCTGCTGATCCTGGTACTGGCGGCGGGCGGCTGTCTGCTGGCCATCCGAAAAGAGATCAACGGCAGTGCTTCCGCTGGCGAACCGGTGAGTGTGAGCATCCAGCAGGGCAGCGGCGTGGCAGCCATCGCCCAGAAGCTCAAGACGGCGGGCGTCATCAAGTACCCCCACGTCTTCCGCTGGTATGCAGGCAAACAGGGCGCGGCAGGCAAGCTCCAATACGGCGAGTTCGACCTCGCCCCCGGCAGCTCCTACGACGACATCATCGAGGCGCTCTCCGCCTACGCGAAGGCCGACAGCGTCCGGCTGACCTTCCCCGAGGGTACGACGGCCATCGCCATTGCGAAAAAAATGGAGGATGCCGGGCTGTGCAGCGCCGAAGACTTCCTCAAGGAGGCCAACACCGGCGACTTCAGCCAGTACAGGTTCTGGCAGTACGTCCCCGACGACAAGGACGCCCCGGACCGCTTCCTCAAGTGCGAGGGTTATCTTTTCCCGGATACCTACGATTTCCTGAAGGATGACACCGTCCATCATTACGTTGAGACGTTCTATTCTCACTTCGACAAGCAGATCACCGATGAGATGTATGCCGAGATGGAAAAGCAGGGGATGACCCTCTCCGAGGTGGTCACTCTGGCGTCCTTCGTGCAGGAGGAGGCCGGCAACGATCAGGACGATAATGTGGCGCAGGTGTTCCGCAACCGTCTGGCCGAGGGTTCGCCCTACCCCAAACTGCAGAGCAACACCTCCAGCTATGTCCAGAGCGACGCCGACAACAACTACCTCTGGAACTGGGTCGCGCCCTACTACGGCGGCTGGGACAGCATCCCGGAGAACATTCTGGAAGCCTACGACACCTACGCCTGCACCGGCCTCTCCGCCGGCCCCATCTCCAACCCCGGCATCGCGGCCATCCGCGCGGCGCTTGACCCTCAGCCCGACGATGAAGCGAAGGACGCCTATTTCTTTGTCACCGACCTTGCCGGTCACTACTACTACGCCCGCACCTACGCAGACCACCAGAAAAACTGCGATGAGGCGGCTAAAGTTAATAAAAGTATGAAGTAAAAGAGGAATACCATGTTACAGATACCGGAACTTCTGGCCCCGGCGGGCGACCTCGAGCGCCTGCGGTATGCCATCAACTACGGCGCGGACGCCGTTTACTGCGCTCTGCCTGAGTTCGGGATGCGCTCTGCACCCACCAACTTCACCCCGGAGCAGCTGAGCGAGGGCGTCATCTATGCCCACGCCCGGGGCCGCAAGGTCTACCTGACCATGAACACCCTGCCCACCAACGAGGAGGCTGACCGTCTGCCCCAGGCCATCAAGGACGCTGCCGCCGCCGGTGTGGACGCCTTCATCGTGGCCGACCTCGGCGTGTTGGACGCCTGCAAGACGTTCGCGCCCGACATCGACGTCCATATGTCCACCCAGACCGGCATCACCAACTGGGCCGCTGCCCGCGCCGCCTACAACATGGGCGCGAAGCGGGTGGTGCTGGCCCGAGAGATGACCCTGCAGGACATCGCCACCCTCCGCGACAAGACCCCGCCGGAGCTGGAAATCGAGGCTTTCGTCCACGGCGCCATGTGCATGAGCGTCTCGGGCCGCTGCCTGCTCTCCAACTACATGGCAGGCCGCGACGCAAACCGCGGCCAGTGCGCCCAGCCCTGCCGCTGGAAGTACTATCTCAGCGAGGAGACCCGCCCGGGCCAGCTCTATGAGATCGGCGAGAACGAGAACGGCAGCTACATCCTGAACGCCAACGATCTGTGTACCGCGCCCTTCCTCGACCTCATCTGCAACGCGGGCGTGGACAGCCTCAAGATCGAGGGCCGCGCCAAGACGTTCTACTACGTCGCCAGCGTGACGGCGGCCTACCGCCGCGCCCTCGACCAGTATCTGGCCGACCCGATGAACGAGAACTTCGAGCTGCCGGAAGAGGTTTTGGATGAGCTGACCCGCACCAGCCACCGCCACTATTCGCCCGGCTTCTACTTTGGCCGGGAGCAGGCCCGTCAGGCTACCGACAGCGCGACTTACATCCGCGAGTGGGAGTTTGTCGGTACGGTAGACGGCTGGGAGAACGGCGTCGCCAGCTGCCAGCAGCGGGGCAAGTGGAGCCTCGGCGACACGCTGGAAGTGCTCTGCCCGGATGGCCGCAGCATCCCGCTGAACCCCGCGTGGATCAAGAATGAGGCCGGTGAGCTGGTGGAGTCCACGCCCCACGCGATGGAGCGCTATACCATCCCCACCCCGGAGCTGCCGCCGATGAGCCTGCTGCGCCGGAAAGTCTGAAAAAACTGCGAATCCAGCGGATGTGTTAGAGCGATAGAAAAAGAGGGTCTGCTATGAGCAATGCGGTAAGCAGCAAGATAACCGGAAAAGAATATCCGCTTTCCAAGATATTCAGCTCGGATTTTGAATATCATATTCCGGGCTACCAGCGTCCTTATGCGTGGACAGAAGATGAAACTGGCGATTTATTCAATGATCTGTATGGATTTTTCCAGACGGAGAACACAGAAAATTTCTTTCTGGGCAGTATCGTCCTGATCAAGGACGAGCAGGACCGATACGCCGATGTCATTGATGGACAGCAGCGCCTGACCACATTGTCTATCCTGTTTGCAGTTCTGGCTGATACATTTGACAACGAAGACTATAAGGTGGACTGCAAAAAATATTTGCAGGAGAAAGGCAATGTGTTGGAGGGGATCGAGGCCCAACCGAGGCTATTTCTCAAGGAAAAGGATCAGCCATTTTTCCATAAGTACATCCAGAACATTCAGCTGGACGCATTGGGGCAGTTGGACCCGGCGCTGTTGGACACCGAAGCAAAGCTGCATATCCAGAAAAACTGCGCTGTGCTTCGCAAGAGTTTTGCTGAAATGTTCAGCAATGACGATGACAGGCTGAGATTTACACAGTTTTTGCTGACCCGCTGCTATCTGGTGGTCGTTTCGACGCCGAGTCAGGAATCAGCGTTCCGTATTTTTACGGTCATGAACAGCCGAGGCCTCGACCTACTGCCGACGGACATTATCAAATCCACAGTTATTGGCAGCCTTCCCAAAGAAAAGCAGCAGGAATATACGGAAAAATGGGAAGGACTTGAGGAGTTGACCGGACGTGACGGGTTCAACGAGGTATTTACGCATACCCGGACCATCTTTGTAAAAGAGCGCCAGAAAAAGACCCTTCGGGAGGAATTTGAAGAATATATTTTGAAGACAGTATCTCCGAAACGACTGATCGATGACTATCTTGTACCCTATACGAATGCTTACGTTCAGCTAAAAAATTGCGAGTTCACTGCTACACATCATGCGGACGAGGTAAACGGTCTGCTTTTCTGGCTGAACAAGACAAACAACTCCGACTGGATGCCGCCTGCTATCAAATTTCTCGCAGAGCACCCGAATGATTCGGAATATGTTCTCTGGTTTATCCGAAAGCTGGAAAGGCTGGCATCTTATCTGCTTGTGACAGCGCAGGACGTCAACCATCGTGTGGACCGGTACAAATGGCTTCTGGTGGAGATGGAGGGTCGGCCCGACAGCACATTGACCTCTCCGCTGAGAAACATTGAGCTTACGGATTGGGAAAAAGAACATTTCCGGCAGACACTGGATGGCGAGATTTATACGATGACAGCGCAGCGCCGCAACTACATCATCCAGCGGCTGGACTCTTTCATGAGTGACGGTGGAGCATCGTACAATCAGAAGCTCTTTACCATCGAGCATGTCCTGCCGCAGCATCCTCCCGTCCATGGAAGTTGGCCAGAACTTTGGCCGGATGAGCAGGAGAGGATGTACTGGCTCAACCGTATCGCAAATCTCGTGCCGCTGACCCGGCAGAGAAATTCTGCGGCACAAAATTATGGCTTTACGACCAAAAAGGAAAAATATTTCCAGTCCAAAGGCGGCACGAGCTCCTATGTCCTCACAACGCAGGTTATCAATGAACCAAAGTGGACACCTGATGTTGTGAAAAAGCGACAAGAAACGCTGAATGAAGTCTTTGCAGAAAAATGGGAGCTGAGTCCCTCCCGGCAGAGTGAAACGGACGAAGGCCTGTTTCTGCTGGCTGGTCGCGGGAGCAGCGCTATGGGGTATCCCATCGATAAAGACTGTTTTCTGGTATTGAAGGGCAGCCGCATTGCCCCGGATGTGACGAGTGGATTGCCCCAGAACTATGTGGAACAGAGAAAGACTCTGCTGGAGATCGGTATAGTACAGAGTAACGTATTTACCGAGGATCACGTATTCACCAGCGCCTCTGCTGCGGCATCTATTATTCTTGGCCGTTCGTCCAATGGCCGCAGAGAATGGGCCAAGCTCGATGGCCGCACGCTGGCACAATCTGGACACTGAAAACCACATCATAACGCAAAAGCGCCCTCGTCAGTGCATTTCTGACGGGGGCGCTTTTGTCTATAAAGATTATTCCGGCTTGACCTGCAGCTCCTGCTCGCAGTAGATGCAGCGATACTTGCCGTTGGAGCTCAGCTCGAAGATCTGGTCGCACTCTTCCTCGATGGAGGAGATGCAGCGGGGGTTCTTGCACCGCACGATGTTGACCAGACGCTTGGGGGGCTGGGGCTTTTCCTTCTTGACAGCCTTGCCGTTCTCGATGACGGTCACGCTGATGTCGGGGTCAAGATAGGCCAGCACGTCGAGGTTGAGCCAGGAGGCGTCGCCCTCCACCTTGATGATGTCCTTCCGGCCCGACTCTGCCTTGTGGCTGCGGGCGTTCTGGATGAGGGCCACACTGGAGGTGCGGTTGCCCTTGATGCCCAGCAGGTCCATCAGGCCGATGGCCGTGCCTGCCTTGATATGGTCGATGACGATACCGTTCTGAATTTCATCAATGTTCAGCATCTCAGTTGCCCTCCTTTTCAGCCTTGGGGTCCTTGAGGCCCAGCAGTGTCATGATCAGCGCCATGCGGACGTAGACGGCGTTCTGCACCTGCTCAAAGTAGGCGGCGCGGGGGTCGTCGTCCACGTCCAGCGTGATCTCGTTGACACGGGGCAGCGGATGGAGCACGGCCATGTCAGGCTTGGCAAGGGCCATCTTCTCTTTGGTGAGGATATAGCTGTTCTTCAGACGGACATAGTCTTCCTCGTTGAAGAAACGCTCCTTCTGGACGCGGGTCATGTAGAGGATGTCCAGCTCGGGCATGGATTCCTCGAGGCTGCGGGTCTCCTTGTAGGGGATGTGGTTGGCCTCGAGCACGTCGGTGATGATGTAGTCCGGCACCCGCAGCTCTTCGGGGCTGATGAGGACGAAGCGGATGTTCTCACAGCGCGCCATGGTCTTGATGAGGGAGTGGACGGTGCGGCCAAACTTGAGGTCGCCGCACAGGCCGATGGTCAGGTCGTTCAGACGGCCCTTGCGGCGGCGGATGGTCATCAGGTCGGTCATGGTCTGGGTCGGGTGCTGGTGGCCGCCGTCGCCTGCGTTGATGACAGGGATGCGGGAGTACCGGCTGGCCCGCAGCGGTGCGCCCTCCTTGGGGTGGCGCATGGCCACGATGTCGGCATAGCAGGAGACGACGCGGATGGTGTCGGCCACGCTCTCGCCCTTGGATGCACTGGAGACGGTCTCGCTCGGGAAGCCGAGGACATGTCCGCCGAGGTTCAGCATCGCGGCCTCAAACGAAAGACGGGTGCGGGTGGACGGCTCGTAGAACAGGGTGGCCAGCTTTTTGTGGGCGGCCACGTCCTGATAGGCAGCAGGGTCGGCGCAGATGCGGTCGGCCAGGTCCAGCAGAGAGGTGATCTCCTGCTGACTGAAATCCAACGGATCGATCAGATGACGCATATTTTTTGTTTCCCTCCGTCAAAGAAGCTTTCGAAGAATCGAGAAGTCGAAGAAGTTCGTGTAGTAGCTCAACGAACGCATGACGGGATGGCAGAGCCGGTTATAGCATATCTCATCCAGCAGCAGCATGGCCTCGCCCGGGGCCAGACGCATGGCGGCCCGGATGGGCTCGTCGCCGCAGCTGGCCTTGAGGTGGGCCACATTGGAGGCCACCTGCTGGCGGCACTCCCGCTCCAGAACATCGAAGATGTCACCCGACAGGTCGATGCGGGTGTAGTCCCGGTTCCCAAACAGGGCGCGGGGCAGGTAGTCGATGGAGTAGATGACGGGGGTGGTGTCGGCGAGGATGCGCTTCTTGATGCAGATGACATCGTCGCCGGGCTCGATGGCCAGATCACGGGCCAGCTCTTCGCCTGCGCGGACGGGGTAGATCTGGATGCCGTCGGCGTGGGGGTAGCTGCCAAAGCTGCGGATGAGCGGGTAATACTCCAGCTTCTGGTCCAACCGGCTGCGCAGGTTCAGGACACTTCGGTTGACCACTGTGCCGATGCCGCGCACCCGCTCGATGTAACCCGCACGCTCCATCTCGCTCAGCGCATCGCGGATGACGGTGCGGCTGACGCCGAGTTCGGCGGCAAGGTCTACCTCAGCGGGCAGACGGTCGGTCTGTGCATAGCGGCCTGTGCGCAGTTCCTCCAGCAGAGCGCTGACGATGCGGTCGCTGATGACAGCACCACCCAGGCGGCTGGAAGGGGATAAGCTGGAATCTCTCATGGTTCGTTTCCTCCGGTACACGGGCAGGGCGGCCCTGCCTGGACTTCCGAAAAAGCTGTGCCTGAGCACAAAAACTCTTTCTGCAAATATTATAGCATAAATTGACAACGATTCAAACGGCATTTATACTGGAATCAGCCGGAAAGTATGATTTTATTTTGGAGGGATAGAGCAAGAATGGAAGTTCTTCTGCACAAAGTGTGCGGCCGGCCCGCAAGCCGCACCATGACCCTGCGCGCCGCCGGGCCGGAGGATGCCGCCGCCTTTTACGCCTTGCAGAACGAGGTGCGGGCCGCGATGCCCCACCCGGAGCAGTTCGTACCCGACACGCTGGAAAACATCGCCCGCTACCTGAAAGAGGACCTGTGCATCGGCGGGTGGGACGGCGGGCGGCTGGGGGCCTACTTCATCCTGCGGTACTGCGGGCAGGACGCGCACAACTACGCCGCCTTTATGGACATCCCGCGAGAAGAGTGGGACGGCTGGGCCAACGCCGACAGCGCCATCGTCCACCCCGACTACCGGGGCAACGGTCTGCAGCGGAAGCTGCTGGAAGCGGCGCTTGGCCTGCTCCGCCCGGGCATCGTGGGCATCGGGGCCACCGTCAGCCCGGAGAATCAGTACAGCCTCAACAACGCCCTGGCCAGCGGCTTTGAGATCGTCTGCCGCCGGGAGATGTACGGCGGGTATGACCGGTATCTGCTGGCGAAGAGGCTATAAAATGATACAGCTCTGCGTTTCTCCGGAAAGGCGGGGCTGTTCTTTTTTGCTATGTCGGAAAAGTCATGCCATTCATGAATGTACGCTGGTATGTCATGAAAAGGACTTGACAAGCGAGGGGGGGGGGGGGTAGAATAGGGCTGCAGAAATCCTGCAATAATTTGGGAGGTAAAAAGAGTATGCGGTTACGGAAAAATATGAAGCGTGCGGCGGCAGCCGCCCTGGCCCTGAGCGTGGCGCTTTCGGCGGCAGCCCCGGCGGCACTGGCAAAGGATTATTATATCGATGACGGTGATATTACGGTGACCGTTAAGGAAAACGGCGACACCTATGTCCGTGTCGGCGAGGCGAAAGACGAAAATGACATCGGCAAGATAGACGACACGGCGGTGGTCATCAAGGGCGGCAAGAACCCGGACAAACAAACTGAGAACAAGTCTGGCGGGTCGGCAGACGACGACACGGCGGACGAGGCTGAAGGACAGAAGCCGGTGGTGGATGCCGAGCCGGGAGAGCCTGCGGAGGAGACCGGCACGGAGCTCGTCGTCTGGCCCGAGAACGTGAACAGCGGGGAAGACCAGAAAAAGGACGACCCAGAGCCTGCGGAAGAAGAGCAGAAGACGCAGGACACGCCGGACACGCAGAAGCCCGAAGGGAAGACCGACGCCGCCACCCTCGAGGCATCGACTGAGCAGAAGCCTGTCGAGAAGGCCGCAGAGGACGACGATGACGACGAGGACGTCATGACCTTTGAGGCCAACACTGCCAGCACGGTGACAAAGACTGTGAACGAAGCGGTGAAGCATATCATTACGATCATGAACAACTGCACCAAAAAAGACACGACGGTCACGATCAAAGGTGTGAATATCGATGTGAGCAAAAAGATTCAGCCCGCGATGATTGTAGGAGGCGAAGGTGACACGACCCTGAAGCTGGAGGGAAACAATACCCTGAAGAGCGGAATTGGTTGTGCAGGCTTGGAAAAAGATGATGTGTTCTCGACCGGAAAACTGACCATCACGTCGGAAGATCCAAGCGCCTCGTTGAACGCGGTTGGCGGGAATGGCGCTGCGGGCATTGGTGGAGGAATGAATCAAAGCACCTCGAATCTGGAAATTGCAAACGGAAAGATCCATGCAGTAGGTGGAGCGAATTCTGGTGCAGGCATTGGCGGCGGCGCCAATGGAAATGGTGAAGTGACCATTTCCGGCGGTGAGGTAACTGCTCAAGGAGGGCTTTATGCGGCAGGTATTGGCGGCGGCACTGACAGCACGAAAAAATCGACCGTTCGTATCCTCGGCGGTGTTATCAATGCCGTGGGCTGCGGATATGGAAGCGGCATTGGCGGCGGCCACGGTGATACGCAGGTCGCAGAGGTCGAGATCGGCGGCGGTGCGCAGGTAACCGCAAAAGGCGGCTCGGGCTATGCCAGCCTCGGTGCAGGTGCGGCCATCGGCACAGGCGGCGGAGTACGCGGCAAAGCTGGTAAAGAGCTGGATGTAAATACCAGCGGTGGGGGTACGGTCACCCGGATCGACTCCAAGCTGTCCGCTGGGCATAAGCATGAATGGACACTTGTCTCCTCTACTCCTGCGGCTGTCGGCCAGATGGGCGAAAAAGTGTATGAATGTTCTTCTTGCGGCTCCACAAGGACTGAATACGAGCCTGCACTTCCAGCACCTGCACCTGTGGAGGAGCAGAACAGCAGGAATGCATACGCAGCTTTGACCGTTGAGGGCGCTGCCTATGAGATGCATCAGGAGTCTACCCGCTACATCGTCACGGCAGATTCTGATACCGCCACCCTCTTCGGCTGTCTGGGCAATCTGGCAGAACTGAAAGCGCAGGGCGCAGATACCCTCGTCTTCCGCACGAAGAGCCGTGAGACGGCGCTGGACATCGACGCCATGCTGTCGCTGGGCGCGGAGGACACCCTCTTCACCCTCACCCACAGCGGCAGCTCTGCCACCCTCACCGTGGGCGGCGCAGACCACAACGAACTGATCCACTAAATAACCAACCCCCAAGGCGGAGAGTTTCCGCATCCCTCCGCTTTGTACGAAAAGCCCCCGGCACGTTCCGCAGCGTGCCGGGGGCTTTTTTGGTTATAGAGATGACGCTTTCCTTCGCCTAAGGCTCTCCCTCTGGGAGAGTTGGCGCGGAGCGCCTGAGAGGGCAAGGATGCTGAGACAAAACAAAAAAACACAGCGATAGTATCGCTCTGACAAAGAGCCTGCCTATCGCTTCGCAGCGGCTTTGCCGTAACTGGCTTGCCCTCTCCGTCATTGCTTCGCAATGCCACCTCTCCCAAAGGGAGAGGCTTTGGCAGGCCGGGCCACTTTTTACTGGACGCCTGAGGCTCGATATGGCGTAAAAGGGCGGGCCTCGCTACAGAGGGCAGCGGCTTCTGGACAAGCGCACCTTGTCAAGCTGTCGCTGGCCTAGACAGCGGAGCACTACCGTTTCCGGGACATCGTGCTTCGCTCGTCCAGACGAAAGCTGACCGACATGCCAATGGCTCCCCCTTTGGGGGAGCTGGCGGGCGCAAGCCCGCCTGAGAGGGCAAGGATGCTGCCAAACAGCTCTTGCACTGCGATAGTATCGCTCTGACGAAGAACCTGCTTACCGCTGTACAGCAACTTTAAGGTTCTCGTTCATCTTATGCCGCACCACTAGCAGGCAGGCCAGATGCACCAGTGCCGTCAAGATCCAGCTGACGGGGTAGCTGAGGTAAAGCATCGTGGTGGTGTGGAACAGCTGGAAGATGGTGGCGATCCAGACGAGGCGGAGCAGGCAGCTGCCTACGAGGCTGACCACCATCGGCAGGACGGAGTAGCCCCGGCCGCGCAGACAGCTGGCCAGAACATCCATGCAGCCGCAGAGCAGATAGGTGGTGCAGATGATGTGCATACGGGCCAGACCGGCGGTCACCACGACCTCATCGGAGGAGTAGAAGTGGAGCAGCTGTTCGCCCAGCAGGGAAGCACCGCCGCCCAGCACGAGGCCGGTGACGGCGGCGCAGAGCAGGCAGTTGCGCATGACGCGGTCCAGATTGTCGTACCGGCGGGCGCCCATGTTCTGGCTCGTGAAGGTGACAGCAGCCTGGGCGAAAGCGTTCATGGCGGTATAGACGAAGCCCTCGAGGTTGGAAGCGGCAGAGTTGCCGGCCACGACGATGGAGCCGAAGGAGTTGACCGCCGACTGGATGACGACGTTGGAAAGGCTGAACACGGTGCTCTGCAGACCGGCAGGCAGGCCGATGCGCAAGATCTGGCCCAGAGCCCCCGCATGGAAGCCCAGATGGCCGAGGTCGAGGTGGAGCGGGCCTTTCTCCTTCACCAACAGGGCCGTGACCATGCAGGCGGAGACGGTCTGGCTGATGATGGTGGCCAGAGCGACGCCCGCCACGCTCATGGAGAAGAGGATGACGAACACGAGGTTCAGCACCACATTGATGGCGCCCGCCACAGCCAGACAGAACAGAGGCCGCCTGGTGTCGCCCACGGCGCGCAGGAGGGCCGAGCTGAAGTTGTACAGCATGGTCATGGGCATACCGATGAAGTATATCTTGAGGTAGAGGGTGGACAGGCCGATGACGTCCTCCGGGCAGCTCATCAGCTCCAGCAGGACGCGGGCGGCAAAAAAGCCCACCACGGCCAGAAAGAAGCCGCTGACGAGGCCCAGCGTTACGGAGGTCTGGACGGTGTTTTGGACGCCCTCATCATCTTTCGCGCCGAAGCAGCGGGCCGCAACGACGTTCGCGCCCAGCGACAGGCCCACGAACAGGTTGACCAGCAGGTTGATGAGCGCACCGTTGGAGCCGACAGCGGCCAGCGCCGTGCTGCCCGCAAAGCGTCCCACGACGACGACATCGGCTGCGTTGAACAGCAGCTGCAGGATGCTGGACGCAGCCAGCGGCAGGGAAAACAGGATGATCTTTTGCAGCATGGGGCCGCTGGTCAAATCGCCTGTCCGGGTATTCTGTGCCATGAAAATGCTCTGCCTCCTCAAATATCAGATGGTACTCACGAAAAAACGCGCCGCTCAACAGCGAGCGACGCAGATAGTATTATAATACGGTTTCAGGTAAAATACAAGTAAAATCAAAGCTTTTTCCGTACAAAAATGCACCCCCGCACACAGGATGCAGGGGCGCGGAGGTACGTTTGCGAAACAGAACGCTTACTTCTGGGGCTTCATGTAGATGTGGTGAGGCAGACCGGCGATGTAGAGCGGGGTCAGCTCAGCCTGGATGAGGGGCCGTGCGTAAGCGAGGAAGTCTTCCGTCATCTGGGTGTGATTCTCGTTCATCCAGCTCAGCGGCACCTTCTTCTCGAGATTTGCGACCTCGCTGATGGGGTGCAGCTCAGTGGTACACTGATAGGGGCTGTTGGAGATGCGCTTCAGGGCCACCATCTGGCCGGTGACGCCCTCAAACGCAGCCTTGACAGCAGCACCGCCGACTTGATAGGCCTCGGTGATGTCGGTGCGGCTGGTCAGGTGGCCGGCGCAGCGCTGCAGGGTGGAAAGCTCGATGCAGCGGGTCTTGGTGTCCAGATTGCGGGCTACGACGTTGGCTAGATAGCGGGCGGTGCCGGTCAGGGCCTTGTGGCCGAAAGCGTCCACTGCGTGGACATCGTCGGCCAGCTCACAGACATAGCGGCCATCCTCCAGCTTGACGCCCTCCGACACCGCGATGACGATGCTGGGCTTCTTCTCCTGCATCACACGCACCTTCTCGACGAAGTGCTCCACATTGAAGGGGACTTCGGGCAGGCAGATCATGTCCACGCCCTCGCAGTCGTCGCTCTTGGCCAGTGCGGCGGCGGCGGTCAGCCAGCCGGCGTTGCGGCCCATGATCTCGACGACGGTGACGTACTTGGTGCCGTAGACGGTGGCGTCGCGGATGATCTCCTTCATCACCACGCCGATGTACTTGGCCGCAGAGCCGTAGCCGGGGGTGTGGTCGGTGACCATCAGATCGTTGTCGATGGTCTTAGGCACGCCCATGAAGCGGATGTCGCTCTGGATGCACTCGCCGTACTCAGCCAGCTTGCCGATGGTGTCCATCGAGTCGTTGCCGCCGATGTAGAAGAAGTAGCCGATGTCCAGCTTTTCGAGGATGGCGAAGAGCTTCTTGTACACGGCCTCGTCGGTGTGCCAGTCGGGCAGCTTGTAGCGGCAGCTGCCGAGGAAGCTGGACGGGGTGCGCTTGAGCAGCT
>ERZ835541.2068-NODE-2068-length-17392-cov-10.326008_pt1 | contig 17392 bp, 12 predicted proteins | sample MGYA00519945_ERZ835541 | MGnify/ENA primary metagenome ERZ835541 (study PRJEB31850, sample SAMEA3708780) | human gut metagenome | biome: human gut; feature: human-associated habitat; material: faeces | place: China | collected 2014 ...
TGAATCGGTTGAAAGAGCCTTTGAACAGATCGCCGGCAACCTGTGATTTTCGACGCATGAAGCGGAATTGCTTACGCCGAAACTTACGCCAAAACTTACGCCAACCACCCGGTAAGTGGCGTAGATTTGCGTAGAAAAGCGTGGATCGTGCAAAAACGCAGAATCTGGAAAAATCGGCTTGTGGCCTTGATAATTCTACAAAAGTCTACGTTTCCCGATATTCGTGATTCGACTCCAAAAGTGTGGTTTGGAAGGGCGGCATGTACTAAGCCAAAACCGCCGCTCCCAAGAATCCCAATTTATAAAAAGAACGCAGGCAGAACTTTTCGCAAAGGCGAAGGCTCTGCCTGCTTTTTTGCACCCCTGCCGCACTTTTCTCTTCGCCGCAAATGTGCTACAATAGCCTTAGCATAAGGAAAAGGGGAACGCGCATGGCCAGAAACAGGCAGAACCTGAACATCATCTACATCTCGGACCGAATGCGGGAGACGCTGCGGCCCATAGCGTCCTGTGCGCTCACGGCGGTGGTGGCCCCCATGGGCTACGGTAAAACGACGGCGGTGCGCTGGTTCTTGGCAGAGCAGGCCAAGGCGGGGGCCGTGGTGCTGCAAGCCAGCATCTACTCGGATAACCGCTCCATCTTCTGGAAAAGCGTGCAGAAGGCCTTTGCCGCCGCCGGGCTGACGGTGCTGGAGGGCTACGACTGCCCCGCCGACGCCAGCGGTGCGGCTTTGCTGCTGGAGGACCTGTGTGCCGCGCTGGGCGGCAAAACGCCCTACTATCTTTTTCTGGACGATTTCCACCTGCTGGGGGACGAGCGGGTGGCGCAGTTTTTGTGTCGGCTGGCCTACCGCCTGCCCGAGAACGTCCACCTTATCGTGGCCAGCCGCAACCGCTTTCTGCCCGGGGAGCAGGTGGTGCGGCTGGGGCGGCGGCTCCACCGCATCGAGGCCGACGGCCTCCGCCTGAACCGGGAGGAGCTGCTGGCCTACACCCACCGCTGCGGCGTGGAGATCACCGCCGCCCAGGCCGAGAGCCTGCTGCGCTCCTGCGAGGGGTGGTTCTCCGCCGTCTACCTGAACCTCCATGCCCTGGCCGAGCGGGGGAGCCTGCTGCAGCTGGGGTCGGACATCTACGCCATGTTCACCGCCGCCATGCTGGAGTCCCTGCCCGAGAAGACCCGGGGCTTCCTCGCTGTGATGGGGCTGGCCGATGAGTTCACGGTGGAGATGGCCCGGGCTGTCACCGCCCTGCCCGACGCGGAGGAGGTGCTGCGGGCCCTCACCCAGCAAAACGCCTTTGTCACCCGCCTGCCGGACGGGGTGAGCTTCCGCTTCCACCACATGATGAAAGAGTGCGCCGAGCGGCTCTTTGCCCAGCTGCCCGCCGCCCGGCAAACGGAGGTCTGGCAGCGGTATGGCCGCTGGTATGCCCAAAAAGCCCAGTACCTCCACGCTTTGCAGGCCTTTGAGCACTGCGGCGACCGCGACGCAGCCCTTGCCGTCATCGAGGCGGACGCGGGGGATCTGCTCGCCTCCCTCAGCCCCGCCGAGCTGCTGCAGCGGCTGGACCGCTGCCCGGTGGAAGCGCTGCAGCGCCACCCGCTGGCCATTCTGGTGCTGATGCGCCGGATGTTCACCTGGCAGCAGATCCCCAAAATGATGGAGCTGAAAGCCCTGCTGGAAGCCGCCGTGGCCCAACACCCCGAGTGGCCCGCCGCCGAGCGGGGCAACCTGCTGGGGGAGTGCGACCTCATCCAGAGCTTCTTGTTCTACAACGACATCACCCAGATGAGCCGCCTCCACCGCAGCGCCAGCCGCCAGATGAGCCGCCCCGCCGTCACCCTGCGCAACAGCGGCAGCTGGACCTTCGGCTCCCCCTCGGTGCTGATGATGTACTACCGCGCCCCCGGGGAGCTGGGCAAAGAACTGGCCGAAATGTACGAGTGTATGCCCCATTACTATAAAATCACCAACGGCCACGGCCGGGGGGCCGAGCTTTTGATGGACGCGGAGGCCGCCTACCTGCAGGGGGCGTGGGAGAAAGCCGCCGTGCTGCTGGAGCGGGCCCGGGCCGACGCCGCCGGGCAGGAGAACATGACCCTCTGCTGCGACTTTTTGGCCCTGCGGCTGGCCCTGTGCGGCAAGGGGAAAGAGGGGTACGATTTTGCCGCCAAGCGCGCCGCCCTGCTGCAAAAGCACGACGGGGTGCAGGTGCATCTGCTGGAGAGCATCGCCGCTTATTTCTACGCTTTGCAGGGCAGGCCGGAGCAGGCTCCGGAGCTGTTCCGGGAGCACAAGCTGGCCGAGGTGAGCTTCTTTGGGCCCTGCCGCCCCATGATGTCCCTCATCGAGCAGCAGGTCTGGCTGGCGCAGGGAGAGTACGTGAAGGTGATCGCCCACAGCGAGGGCCTGCTGCGCCGGTGCGAGGCCATGCACTACGGTTTGGTGGGCCTGCAGGCCCGCATCCAGCTGGCGGCGGCGCAGCTGCGCTTCGGCCAGCGGGCCGAGGCCCGGGCCGCGCTGGCAGCGGCTTTGCTGGACGCTGTGCAGGACGATTTCTGGGTGCTCTTTGTGGAGCAGTATCCCGCTCTGGCCCCCCTGCTGGAAGGGGAGGACTGGGCCGCCTGCGAGCCGCGTCTGGGGCCTTTCGTAGCCCGCATCCTGCCCGCAGGCCGGGCCTTTGCCGCCCGGCTGGGCCTGCCCGCCCCCGCGCCGGAGCTGCCCCTGACCGACCGCGACCGGGAGCTGGCCCGTCTGGTGGCCGGGCGGTGCACCAACAAGGAGATCGCCGCCGCCCTCTACCTCTCCGAGGGCACGGTGAAGCAGTACATCAACCAGCTGTACGCAAAGCTGGATATGGGCGGCGACCCCCGCACCCGCCGCGCCCGGCTGGCCGAGTGGTACCAGAAAAACGCCCCCCGGAATTAACCAAAAACTAACCCCGGGTTAATAGCAAAAACCAAAGCTCCACGGTATCCTAAAAGTGAACCGTGGAGCTTTTTTCCTGCAACAAAATTGGTAAAAAAAAGGAGGCTTTTGCAATGAAACTAAGATGGAAGAAATTCCTCGCCGGGGTGCTTTCCGCAGCCCTCGCGCTGAACCTCGCGGCCCCGCTGGCACTGGCGGATTCAGTGGGCTGCACGGTGGTAGGTGAGGAGCTGACTGGTAATGTGAACTCTGTCTCATCCGGGACAAAGATCACGGGACAGGTATCTTATCTCGATAACACTCTGACCTTTATTTCCAACGAGGTGCATTTGGACACAATTGCAACTGGAATCGAGGATACGACCCCGCTGGTCACAGCAGCCGATGGAAACAACGAGCTGAGGCTGGTGGCAAACGGCAAGGTGATCGGCAATACGAAGGGCAACGGCTTTGAGCGCCCGAAAGAGATCGCCGGGGGAGAGTATTCCCTCATGAATCTTAAGTGGCAAAATCCATCTACTGGAATTTTGGGCGGAGACATGGGAACAACGATCACAGCCGGGACTACGATGAAACTGGATGGTTTCAAGACGGGCATCAACGGAGGAAACGTCCAGATCGATGGCACGGTGACTATCAAAACAACAACACGCAGCGGGAGCCCGGTAGAATGCGGCATCGCCAATTTCACTACCATGAACCATGGCAGCGAGCTGGTGATCTATGCGCAGCAGTACATCGGGGAACAGGGTCATCTGACCTACAACGGCGGCCACCTGCTCCTGAATGTGACGACTATCGGTATGGACTTCGGCCTGAGTAGGCTGGGCATCGGAGAGAACGTAAGCAGGTTCTGGTATCGCACCGACGATGACGCGGGTTATACGGAAATCGACACCAGCGTGCAGGAAAAACTTGACAGCTTTTTTGAAGTCAAAGAGACAAACCACGCCTATCTGGAGCTGACGGATGTGGACCCGGACCAGCAGGAAAGCGAAACCTACGACCTCTGGGTAGCAGGTACGCAGGTCAAAAAGACCAACCAGAACGACGTGCTGGAGGATGGCGGGTCTGTGAAGTTTGACCCGACGACCAACACGCTGACCCTGAACGATGCCGATCTCACGCTGGATGGGGCCGCGGGCGGTTACTGCTGCATCGATTCCCAATTGGCGGAAGAGCTGACCATTACCGGCACAGCCACCCTTTCCAACGCCGATGGAATCATAACGGCTGGCCCGCTGACGCTGAAGGACGCAACCCTCACCTTTACGGGCAATATCAATGAGGATGTTGGTGATGACGCAATCCGGGCAGGCCGCTCTGACGAGGACATCACCATCCAAAACAGCACCGTGACCATTGCAGGCACGAACTCGGAAGGCAACTTCTTCCAGTTTGGCATTCGGTGCGGCAAGCTTACCGTGGCGAACAGCACGCTGGATGTGAAAGCCGGCGGCTCGGCCATCGTGGCAGCAGACGAGATGGAAGTTTCCGGCGCAGGCACCGTCATCACGGCGGAAACGGATGCATCGGAGGAACAGGATTATTATGCCCTCGAACTGGGACGCCTGATCATGTCTCACGGCCTTGATCTGGTGGAAGGCAAAATGAACGAGAGCAAGAAGGCGAAGATCGCCCAGCCGGAGCAGGCCCCCACGGACTTTAAGGTCTACTGGGTCGTCCATCCGGGGGACGAACCGGTGAATGGAGGAATGCAGTTCCCCGGTGCGATCACCGGCAGCGAGGAGGAAGCCCGCCTCTTTGAGGGCTGGTTCCTCGAAGACGGCACCCGTTTGGAGGATAGCCCCTACTACATGGGCCCGGGCGCGAACCATGTGGGCAACCTCGACCGGGACGTGACCTTCTATGGCCATTGGCGCACCGCCGAGAGCGGCGAGGGCAGCCCAGACGGCGGAGACGGCTTCGGCACCCTTCTGGCGGTCGGCGCAGTCGTGGGCGTGGCGGGCGTCGTGGCCTATCAGGTGGGCACGGAGCTCATCCTTGACCAGCTCCTGCCTGCAGGGGTGGCCGTGCCCCATACCCGCGCCGAGCTGGCAATGCTCCTCTGGAACACCGCAGGCCGCCCGGCCCCGGCCACTCTGCCCGCCTTTGCGGACGTAGCCGACCCGGAGCTGGCCCAAGCCGCCCAGTGGGCCATCGAGCAGGGCTACCTGAAAGCCCGCGCCGACGGCAGCTTTAAGCCGGACAAGGGCGTCGCCAAGTGGCGCGTCATCCGCGGCTACCGGGCAGTGACCGAACCATGACCGTGCAGGTAAAATAGCCCCACAGCACAAGGCCCCGCAGACTTTGAAAAAGGTCTGCGGGGCCGCTGTTTGTTTATTGCAGCATGCGTGGCGTGCAGGGAAAGTTTGAAAAGGCGTACGGCAAACCTGTTCCGCGCATTACATCTCATGTGCTGCGACACACCTTCTGCACCAATGTTCAGCAGGCCGGGCTGGATGTAAAAAGCCTGCAATACCTGATGGGACACTCCAATGCCAGTGTGACGTTGGATGTCTACACGCACAGCAGCTTTGAATCGGTTGAAAGAGCCTTTGAACAGATCGCCGGCAACCTGTGATTTTCGACGTATGAAGCGGAATTGCTTACTCAATAAGTACCTTATGGAGACGGGATCTCTTCGGAGACCCCGTCTCTTTTTGTATAGAAACCACAGATGCAGCCCACTCTATCAAAAAGGGGTGAGCAGATGTCCGGCAAACGGGTATTGGCGTTGTATGCAGCTGTTCTGCTGGGATTTGTGGTAGTTTTGTGCCGCCTGTATTTTCTGGCAGAGAACCATACCTATGCTGCCCGGGCCGAAGCACAGAGCACGGTCCGGCTCTCGCTGCCTGCCCGGCGGGGCAGCTTCTACGACCACAGCGGCCTGCTTCTCACCGGGCTGGAAACGCGGTATCTTGCCCTCTGCTTCCCGGGCGAAAACAACTACCCACGCCTGTATGCATTTACGGACAGTGCCGGGCAGGCACTTTTGTACCGGAACCGCAACCGCTCCGCACCGTTTCTGCTGGAAGTGGACCGCGACCTTTCCGGGCGCGGCATACGCTGCTTTGCAACGGCACGGCGCTGCGCAGAAGTTCCGCTGTGCCAGCATCTGATCGGCTATCTGGATGCAGAAGGCCGCGGCATTGCCGGGCTGGAAAAGGCGCTGGACAGCCAGCTGGCCGGGACAAAGGAGCATGACACGCTGGTGTGCGCGGTCACAGCACAAGGACGGCTGCGGGCCGGGGAAACACCGCAGCTTACCCGGCAGGACAGCAGTGCGGTGGGCGTGCAGCTGACGATCTCCCGCCCGGTGCAGCGTGCCGCCGAAGCGGTGGCCGCAGACACCATGACCAGCGGCTGCATTCTGGTTCTGGACACGGCCACTGCTGCGGTTCGCGCCAGCGTCAGCGTACCGGGCTATGACCCGGATGACCTTGCCGCAAGTCTGGATGCACCGGACAGTCCGTTCCTGAACCGCGCACTGGAAAGCTATGCTGTGGGTTCAGTGTTCAAGCCGGTGCTGGCTGCGGCAGCGCTGGAGCAGGGCATCCTGCCGGAGTACGAATGCACCGGTGCTGTGGTGGTGGATGGACAGATCTTCCGCTGCGCAGGCGGTGTTCCGCACGGAACGGTGGACATGACTGCGGCTCTGGAAAAAAGCTGCAACGGCTATTTTATCCGGCTGGGGCAGCAGCTGGGGGCAGAGACGCTTTTGCAGATGTCTCGGCAGCTTGGCTTCGGGCAGGAGGTGCCGGTGGCAGGTGCGTTGCACGCCGATGCCGGAAAGCTGCCGTCTGCCGGGGAGCTTGCCCAGAGCGGCCAGCTGGCAAATTTCAGCTTTGGGCAGGGCGGTCTGCTGGCATCACCGGTACAGATCGCCGCCATGATGAACACCATTGCTTCCGGCGGGGTGTACCGCACGCCTTTCTTTGTGTGTGGCTCGGTGGATGAAACTGACGGTACGCCGCTGGAAACGCTTGCACATCCGCAGTCAAGGCGGGTGATGAGTGCGGAAAATGCAGCGCTCCTGCGTAAAATGCTGCAGCAGGTGGTGGAAGAGGGCACCGCACAGGATGCTGCCTGGCTGGAAGAAGGGGCTGGCGGCAAGACCGGTACCGCGCAGACCGGGCAGTTCACACCGGATGGCACGGAACGCAAAAACTTGTGGTTCACAGGGTTTTACCCGGCGCAGCAGCCGCGCTACACCATTGTGGTGCTGCAGGACGGGCAGGTGAGCACGGAACATTCCAGCGCCGCCATCTTTGCCCGGCTGTGCGCAATGCTGGACCTTCTGGCATAAAAATGCACGGTTTCTGCTTGCTTTTTTGCGCTTGTTATGCTACTATATATTTGTATTTCTGCGTAGTTTTTGTTGAATTAAAATAAAGGAGCGTTTCAATCCATGTCTGTTATCGAAATTGTTGGCGGTGTGATCCTGCTGATCGCTTCGCTCGTCATCGTTTTCCTCACTCTCATGCAGCACACCCACGGTCAGGGCCTTTCCGGTGCTATCAACGGCAGTATGGGCGGCGCAAACAATGCCCGTTTGACCCCGGCTGATCAGATGCTGGCCAAGACCACCCGCATTGCAGGTATTGTTTTCTTTGTGGTTGCCATTCTGGCATGTCTGTTTGCAGGCCGTCTGGCAGGTTGACAAGGTTCGTGCAGCCCCGTGTAAAGGACGGGGCTGTTTTTCTGTGTTATGATAGGATGTCGGCGGCAGTCTGACCGCCGGGCAGGGTGGGGCAGCTGGCCCACGATTGGCAGCGCTGCGGCACGTTGGAGGCTGCGGCCATGGAAGAGCAAGGAGAAAAAATATTATGGCAATGCGCGATAAAATTGAGCACGCGATCCAGAATCAGCCGTGCACCGTCAAAGACCTCAAATCCAAATTCGGCGGGGACCGCGGCTCGGACCGCAAGGTGATGGAGGCTGTGGATCAGCTGGTGCACGAGGCGGTCATCTGCCAGCGTCAGGGCGTGTTCTTTACGGTGCGCTCCGGCCGTGCAGACAAGGCTCTGCTGTGCAAGGTGGTAAAACTGGGCAAGAATTTTGCCTTTGTCATGCTGGAGGACGGCACCAGCGATATCTTTATCCCGGGCCGTTTTACCCGCGGTGCCATGCCCGGCGACATGGTGCTTGTGGAAAAGTTTGAGCACCCCCGTGTGGAGGGCAGCGATGAAGGCGAGATCCTGGCCATTCTGGAAGAAAAGAACGATCTGGTGGGCACTGCTCGCCGCATTGAGGGCCGCCTGAAGTTCGTGCCGGACGACTGCCCGGCCATCTCCATGCAGATGATGCGTGATTGCGAGGGCGGTGCAAAGGACGGCGACAAGGTGGCCGTGGAGATCCTGCAGCGCGGCAATCGGCAGGAAGATCACCGCGTGGGCGTTGCCATGCGGTTTGGCAGCTCGGACGAAGCAAAGCGCTGCGCAAAGGCCCTGCTCTATGCGCAGGATATCCGCAGCCGCTTCCCGGATAAGGTTCGTGAGGAAGCCAAGAAGCTGGAGAACGCTGAGGTCTCTGAAAAGGACACCGAGGGCCGCATGGATCTGCGTGCCCTGCCCATCTTCACCATTGACAGTGCTGAGACCAAGGACATCGATGATGCCATCAGCCTGACCAAGACCCCGGAGGGCGGCTTTGAGCTGGGTGTCCACATTGCAGATGTTTCCAACTATGTCAAGCCCGGCAGCGAACTGGACAACGAAGCGTTTAACCGCGCAACCAGCGTCTACTATGCCGATCAGGTGGTGCCCATGCTGCCCAAGCAGCTTTCCAACGGCATCTGCAGCCTGAATGAGGGCGTGCTGCGTCTGGCCTTCTCCTGCCTGATGCATCTGGATAAGGATGGCAACCTGATCGATTACCGCTTTGTCAAGTCGATCATCCGCAGCCGCGTCAAGGGCGTTTACTCCGAGATCAATGCCTTGCTGGCCGGCAGTGCTGACGACGAGCTGAAGGGCAAGTACCATGAAGTGCTCAGCCAGCTGCCCGCCATGAAGGAGCTGTACGGCCACCGTGCCCGCCTGCGCAAGGAGCGCGGCTGCATGGATATCGAGAGCGGCGAGGTGAAGCTGATCCTCGACGAGGACGGCCACTGCATCGATGTGAAAAAGCGCACCTCCGGCGAGAGCGAAGCTATGATCGAAGAGTTCATGCTGCTGGCCAACCAGTGCGCTGCCCACTTTGCCCGCGTGAAGCAGATCCCCTTCGTGTACCGTGTGCACGAGGAACCCAATGCTGAAAAGCTGGAGCGTCTGCACACTCTGCTGCAGGCCTGCGGCATCAACGATCACTTTGCCAAGGATGTGCCCACCCCCAAGGAGCTGAGCGCCATTCTGGAAGGTGTGCGCGGCGGCCCGTATGAGCAGATCATCAATACCGGTATGCTGCGCTGCATGTCCAAGGCTGTGTATGAGGAAAAACCCAAGGGCCACTACGGTCTGGTGCTGAAGGACTACGCTCACTTCACCAGCCCCATCCGCCGCTACCCGGATCTGGCCATCCATCGCATCATGACCGCCCAGCTCAAGGGCATGGATAAGGATACCATGGTGCTGCGCTACAGCGACTTTGCCGAGAAGGCAAGCAAGCAGTCCAGTGAGCGCGAGATCATTGCAATGCAGATCGAGCGCAAGGCTGAGGACTGCTACAAGGCCGAGTATGCCCGCCGCCATCTGGGCGAGTGCTACGAGGGCCGCATTTCCGGCGTGACCCAGCGCGGCCTGTTCATCGAGTTGGACAATGGCGTGGAGGGCTTTGTGCCGGCTTCCAGCCTGACCCCCTCCGGTACCATGCTCACCGAGGGCATCCGCCTGTCCGACCCCGTCTCCGGCAAGAACTGGAGCCTGGGCGACACCATGATGATCACCATTGTGCGTGCGGATGTGAACCTGGGCAAGATCGACTTTGAGGTTGCTCCGGCAAGCACAAAGTAAGTAAAAAGATCAGAACACCTGTACGGCGTTTTCCTGCATAGGAAGAGACTGTACAGGTGTTTTTTGTCCGCGGACAAGAAGTGATGGAAAAGGGGAGAACGACATGCTGAAAAACGAAACACTGCGCAGAGATGCAGATGCCATCATCCGTGCCAGCCTGAACGCTGTTCTGCCGGACGAAGCGGTGCGCCGCGCGCTGAAAAATTTCCGGCCGCAGGGCGGCAGGGTGCTGCTGGTGGCTGCCGGTAAGGCAGCATGGCAGATGGCCCATGCGGCGGTGAAATTTCTTGGCCGGGTGGATGGCGGCGTGGTCGTGACCAAATACGGCCACGTGAAGGGCACGATCCCCGGCGTGGACTGCTGCGAAGCCGGGCACCCCGTGCCGGATGAGAATGGCTTTGCCGCCACCCGGAAAGCGCTGGAACTGGTGCAGGGCTTAACGGCAGAGGATACGGTGCTGTTTCTGCTGTCCGGCGGCGGCAGTGCACTGTTTGAGAAGCCGCTGATCCCCGGCGCAGAGCTGCAGCAGATCACGGGCCAGCTGCTTGCCAGCGGTGCCGATATCGTGGAGATGAACACCATTCGCAAGCGCCTGTCCGGGGTCAAGGGCGGGCGGTTTGCACAGAGCTGTGCGCCCGCACAGGTGTTCAGCATCGTGCTCAGCGATATTCTGGGGGACCCGCTGGATATGATCGCCAGCGGCCCGGCGGTGCCGGATACCTCCACCTGTGCACAGGCCCTTGCCATTGCGGAAAAATATCACCTGCAGCTTTCGGCACAGGCCAAGGCTCTGCTGGCACAGGAGACTCCAAAGGTGCTGGACCGTGTTGCCACGCAAATCACCGGCAGCGTGCGGGAGCTGTGCAGCGCAGCAGCCAGCGCCTGCCGGGAGCTGGGCTATGAGCCGGTGATCTTGACCGACAGGCTCTGCTGTGAAGCGCGGGAGGCTGGCAGCTTCCTTGGTTCCATAGCCCGCACCCACGCGGGGCAGGGAAAAAAGCTGGCCTTTCTTGCAGGCGGTGAGACGGTCGTCCATCTGACCGGAACAGGTCTGGGCGGGCGCAATCAGGAGCTGGCCCTTGCTGCAGCACCAATGATCGCCGGGCTGGATGCAGCGGTCTTTTCGGTGGGCAGCGATGGCACCGACGGCCCAACCGATGCTGCGGGCGGCTATGTGGACGGCAGCACGGCCGCGGCACTGGCGCAGAACCAGCTGAAGGTGTACGATGTGCTGCAGAACAACGATGCCTACCATGCCCTCAAGGCGGTGGATGGGCTCATCATCACCGGCGCGACCGGCACGAATGTCAACGATGTGGCCGTGGTGCTGATCGGAAATCAAGGATAGAACAAAGCCACCGGGAGTTCTCTGCAAAAAGCGGAAAGCTCCCGGTGTCTTTTTGTGTGATACAGGAAATAGACTTTTAGAAATTTTCCTCCGGTGCAGCAGACGGGGCGGTGATGTCCCGGTAAAAGACGGCCCACGCGGCTTCCTCATAGGGCGCTGGAAGAAGTATACACCATGGGCGGCGATGAATTTGCCCTGCTGACCATTGGCGCAATGTCCCCGGAAGAGGCCCGCCGCAAGGTCGAGTTTATCTGTAAGACTGTTGCAGCACCCTATCATGTTGCAGGCAGTCTTCTGACGATCGGCACCAGCTGCGGCTTTGCCCTCTACCCGGAAGAAGGCACGGATACAGACAAGATCACCCGTCTGGCTGACCAGCGGATGTATAAGCACAAGCAAAAGAACCATGCCTTGCAGGATCATGGATTATAGGGGTAAAAAATAAGGTGCTGTCCGTACAGACAGCACCTTATTTTTATGGTTTACATGTGCAGCAGGCTGCGCTGCTCGCTGGCGCGGAACTTGAGTGCCGCAGCAATGAATGCCTTGAACAGCGGGTGAGCACGGTTCGGACGGCTCTTGAACTCCGGGTGGAACTGTGCGCCCAAATGGAAGTCACGGCCGGGCAGCTCTACAGTCTCTACCAGACGACCGTCGGGGCTGGTGCCGGAAATAACAAGACCGGCGTCCTGCATCTCCTGACGGAACTCGTTGTTGAACTCGTAGCGGTGGCGGTGGCGCTCCCAGATCTCGGCCTCGCCGTAGCACTCGGCCATCTTGGTGCCGGGCATCACCTTACAGGGGTATTTACCCAGACGCATGGTGCCGCCCTTGGGAATGTTGCCCTGCTGGTCGGCCATCAGGGCGATCACATTATGCTTGCCATCCGGGGTGAACTCGCTGGAATTTGCATCCTTGTAGCCCAAAACGCCCCGGGCAAACTCCATCACCATGATCTGCATGCCAAGGCAGATGCCAAAGTAGGGAACATGGTTCTCGCGGGCATACTGTGCAGCCTGGATCATGCCCTCAATGCCGCGGTCGCCGAAGCCGCCGGGTACGATGATGCCGTCCACATCTGCAAAGGCTTCCTTGCAGGCGGCCTGGTCGGTCAGGTCCTCGCTCTCCACCCAGCGGATCTCCACCTGACTGTCGTTCTCAAAGCCGGCGTGGTACAGGCTCTCCATCACGGAGAGGTAAGCGTCGTGCAGCTTGACGTATTTGCCCACCAGCGCAATGCTGCAGGTCTTGCTGCGGGTGGCAATGCGGCTGACCACCTGCTTCCACTCGGTCAGGTCGGCAGGAGGAACGTCCAGCTTGAGCTTCTTCACCACGACCTCGTCCAGACCACCGGTGTGCAGCATCAGCGGGCACTGGTACAGGCTGGGCATGGTCAGGTTCTCGATCACGCACTCCGGCTTCACATTGCAGAAAGTGCTGATCTTGCGGCGGATATCGCCGCCCACACTGCCGTCTGCGCGCAGGATGATGATGTCCGGGTTCACGCCCATGCCCTGCAGCTCTTTCACAGAGTGCTGTGCAGGCTTGGATTTGTACTCGTCCGAGCCGGAAATGTAAGGCACCAGCACCACATGGATGTAGCAGCAGTTGTCGCGGCCCTGCTCCAGACCCACCTGACGGATGGCCTCGAGGAAGGGCTGGCTTTCAATATCACCGGTCGTGCCGCCGATCTCGGTAATGACCACGTCAGCCTCGGTGGAAGAGGCCAGATTGTAGATGTAGCTCTTGATCTCGTTGGTGATGTGGGGAATGATCTGCACGGTCTGGCCCAGATATGCACCCTGACGTTCCTTGTTCAGTACGTTCCAGTACACCTTGCCGGTGGTCAGGTTGGAGTATTTGTTCAGATTCTCGTCGATAAAGCGCTCGTAGTGGCCCAGATCCAGATCGGTCTCAGTGCCATCATCGGTCACGAACACCTCACCGTGCTGCAGCGGGCTCATGGTGCCGGGATCCACATTCACATAGGGGTCCAGCTTCTGGCTGGCCACCTTCAAACCGCGGCACTTGAGCAGACGGCCCAGCGATGCGGCTGTGATGCCCTTGCCAAGGCCGGAGACGACACCGCCGGTGACAAAGATGAATTTGGTTTGTTTCTCTGCCATAGAATTTCCTCCTCTATTTTTGTTTTTCTGAATTCTTTCCCTTATAAACCTTTGTGAATTCTTTCAGGTGAACGGCCTTGCTCTCAGCCTCTCCCAAAATGAGCCGGTGAAAGCAAGGATACTTTTCCCAATCCAATATTATACACCCATGTCCTCATAATTTTCAAGGACTTCCTGTGCAATTTCTGTGCGGTCACGACGGGTATCCATGGCCTGTTTTTCTATGTAGCGGTGTGCCTCGGCTTCGGTCATGTGCTCGTGCTCCACAAGGCAGCATTTTGCCCGGCTGACCAGCCGCACCTGTGCGATCTTTTCCTGTAAGCGGGCGTTCTCCTGCCGGGCACGCAGCAGGCGGTGGTTGCCTGCCGCCGCCATGTGCATGGCCTGCACAAAAAAGGCGGTGCTGAAGGGCTTTGACAGCAGCAATACCCCCTGCTCACTCAAAGGCCCCAAAAGCTGCTCAGCCTGTGCGGCCTTGACCAGAAACACGACACCGGCATCTGTTTTTTCCACAGCATTGATGCACACCTCATGCCCGAATTCATCGGGCAGGGGAGAGTTGACCACGATCAGCTCAAAATCCGATTCCGTCATGCGCCGCCGGGCTTCGGCCCCGCTGGGAATGATCACCGGGCGGCTGTAGCCCATTTCGGTCAGCCGTGCAGCGATATACTCGTTGGAGCTTGCACCGGCACTTACGATCAGTGCACGTCCCATTTCCTTCGCTCCTTTCTCCTACACACTCTCTTTTGCAGGGGTCAGATGGCGTTGAAGTAATGGGTACGCTCGTACTCAACAGGGTCGGACGCGTGTTTCAGTGCTTCGCAGCGCTTCAGTTCTTCCGTAAAGTAGCGGCTGGCAAGCTGCTCGGGCAGCACTCTGCGCAAAAATTCGCTCTCCTCCGCAGCCTGCACGGCCTCTTCCAGACTGGTGGGCAGAGTCTCAAGACCGAGCCCCTCAGCCATGGAGGGGTCGAACAGATTCTTGTTCACGGGGGCAGAGAGCACCATGCGGTTCTCGATGCCGTCCAATCCGGCAGCCAGAACCAGACCAATGGCCAGATAGGGGTTGCAGGCAGGGTCCGGGCTGCGCAGCTCCATGCGGCAGTTGTCGCCCTTTACCTGCGGGATGCGCACCAGCTGGCTGCGGTTCTGGCGGCTCCAGCTCACATAGCGGGGCGCTTCATCGCAGCCAAAGCGCTGATAGCTGTTGGGCAGAGGGTTGGTGAACACGGTCAGCTCCCGGCTGTGGGCCAGCACACCGGCCATAAAGCTGCCTGCAATGCTGTCCGGGGCAATGTCGCCCTCAAACAGGTTGCGGCCATCCATGTAAAGGGACAGGTTGATGTGCAGACCACTGCCTGCCTGATCCGGCAGGGGCTTGGGCAGGAAGCTTGCATGGATGCCGCTGCGGGTGGCAATAGCGCGCACGATCTGCTTGAACATCATCACGTTGTCGGCGGTCTTGAGGGGGCCTGCGTGGTGGCAGTCGATCTCGTTCTGGCCGTGGCCGCTCTCGTGGTGGCTGTGCTCGGGGTGCAGGCCCATTTCCTCAATGGCAAAGCAGATCTCCCGGCGGATGTTCTCGCCCTTGTCCAGCGGCGGGATGTCAAAATAGCCGCCCATGTCCAGTGGAATGTGGGTCGGGTTGCCGTGCTCGTCGGTCTCGAACAGGTAGAACTCGCACTCGCAGCCGACGTTGCAGACAAGGCCCATGGCGCGGGCACGCTTGATGACGGATTGCAGGTAGCCGCGGCAGTTGCCCTCAAACGGCTTGCCGTTGGGCAGGGTGATGTCGCAGTACATGCGGATGACGCGGCCCTCGGTGGGGCGCCACGGCAGCACGGTGGCGGTGTCCGGGTCCGGCCAGAGCACAAGGTCGCTCTCCTCGACGTTCATGAACCCGGCGATGGACGACCCGTCGAAGCTGACACCCTCGGCAAAGGCGCGGGGCAGCTCGCTGGCAAAAAGCGAAACGTTTTTCTGGTTGCCGAAAATATCGCAGAACGTCAGCTTGGCAAACTTGACGTCGTTATCCTCCACAAAGTTGAGAATGTCCTGTGCGGTGCGTTTCATAGGAACCTCCTGTAAAAGCCTTCCCCTGCGGGGGAAGGTGGCGCGAAGCGACGGATGAGGGGCGGGTGTGCCGCGGCAGACCGTGAACGGGTCGTATGGCGAGGCTGCCCCTCATCAGCCGCCTGCGGGCGGCAGCTTCAGTCTCCGCGCTAAGAGCCGCCTCCGGCGGTTGCGCTTCGACACGCGCCTGCGGGCGCAGCCCCAAGGGGGAAGCCGCAGATACTCGAAAGGCCCACCTTGAGCGGGCGGGCCTTTCGAGCTGGTGTAAGAAATAGGAAAAGGAGAATGGCGATTGTAAAAGGGTGTAACCTTACACCCGGCTGCGTCTTCACTGTGCGGGGCGGGGACGCGGCCAGTAAGGAAAATGGCGTGATGTGGGCGGGCTGTTGCTTGCGGGGAAACAACCCATCCCGTAGGGGCGCATTCTATATGCACCCGTCAACCGGCAGCCCCTTGCGGGCGGATACGGGAGCCGCCCCTACAAAAAGCGCGGGAGAAAATCACTCGGTATAGAACAGCATGCGGCTGTAGCAGGGCAGGGGCCAGTAATCCTCGTCGACGATGCTCTCGGCCTCGTCGGCGGCGGCACGCAGGGCATCCATCGCGGGGATGACCTCGTCGTGGAAGGCGTGTGCCTTGGCGGCCTCGTCGTCCATGGCGCTGACCTTGTCGGTAGCGGCCTGCAGGGCGTCGGTGGCGTCGGACATCTCGTCGGTGTACTTGCTCAGGGCGGTCAGGACCTTCGTCTCGGCCTTGGTGGAGATGCCCTCCACAGCGGCGGTCTTGGCGGCGGCTGCGCCGGCGACCTCGCCCATGTAGGCGGTGGCGGCGGGGATCAGCTGCTTGTTGGCGATCTTGAGCATCGTGCGGGCCTCGATGTTGAGGATCTTGGAGTAGTGCTCCATCTCGACCTCGTAGCGGCTCAGCATCTCGGTCTTGGTCAGGACGCCGAACTCCTCCATCAGGGCAATGTTCTTAGCTTCCTTCAGCGCGATCATCGCGTCGGGGGTGCACTTGCGGTTCGGCAGGCCGCGGCGCTCGGCCTCTACCTCCCATGCCTCGCTGTAGCCGTTGCCGTTGAAGATCACGCGGCGGTGCTCGTTCAGCGTCTTTTTGACCCAGGCGGCAGCCGCGCACTCAAAGTCGGCGGCACCGGCGGTCTCGGCCACGAACTCCTTCAGGCTCTTGGCGACGGCGGTGTTCAGGATCGTGTTCGCGTCGGACAGGTTCTCGGCGGAGCCGGGCATACGGAACTCAAACTTGTTGCCGGTGAAGGCGAACGGAGAGGTACGGTTGCGGTCCGTGGTGTCCTTGCTGAACTTGGGCAGGACGTCAACGCCCAGGTCCATCTTCATCTTGACGGGGCCGGCATAGGGGGAATCGGTGCAGATGGCATCGATAACGGCCTCCAGCTCCTCACCGACGAAGATGGAAATGATGGCCGGGGGTGCCTCGTTGGCGCCCAGACGGTGATCGTTGCCCGGGGTGGCGACGGAGGTGCGCAGCAGGTCGGCGTAATCGTCAACGGCCTCGATGACCGCGGACAGGAACACCATGAACTGCAGGTTCTCCATCGGGGTGTCGCCGGGATCCAACAGGTTCTCGTGCTTGGTGCTGATGGACCAGTTGTTGTGCTTGCCGCTGCCGTTGACGCCCTCGAACGGCTTCTCATGCTGCAGGCAGACCAGACCGTGCTTGTCGGCAATCTTCCTCATCATCTCCATCGTCAGCAGGTTATGGTCGATGGCGACGTTGGTGGTGTCGTAGATGGGGGCCAGCTCATGCTGGCAGGGGGCGACCTCGTTGTGCTTGGTCTTGGCGGGAATGCCCAGCTTCCACAGCTCCTCGTCCAGCTCCTTCATAAAGCCGGAGACGATGGGGCGGATCGTGCCGAAGTAGTGCTCCTCCAGCTCCTGGCCCTTGGACGGGGCAGAGCCGAACAGCGTGCGGCCGCACAGCACCA
>ERZ835541.2069-NODE-2069-length-17380-cov-6.066494_pt1 | contig 17380 bp, 18 predicted proteins | sample MGYA00519945_ERZ835541 | MGnify/ENA primary metagenome ERZ835541 (study PRJEB31850, sample SAMEA3708780) | human gut metagenome | biome: human gut; feature: human-associated habitat; material: faeces | place: China | collected 2014 ...
TCTTATAACTCATTTTTCTTAACTTAAACCTTAACTTTTCAAATTTATGGATGTATTAGTAGAACGCTATCAGCGCAGAAAGTATGTAAATCAGGAGGATGCTCCGTTACTGTATTACATACGTCAGAAATCGGGCAATGTAAGAGTAATGGACGTTGATACGATGGCTACCGCCATCGAAAGTAAATCGTCACTGACTGCCGGAGATGTGAAACACACCATCGAGGCATTTGTGGAACAGTTGCGTCTGTCGCTCACCCAGGGCGACAAGGTAAAGATTGACGGATTGGGTACGTTCCACATCACGCTGACTAGTGACGGTACGGAGACTATGAAAGATTGTACGGTGCGCAGCATCCGCCGTGTCAATGTCCGCTTTGTTGCTGACAAAGCGTTGAAGCTGATGAATTCGAGCCATACGAGTACACGAAGCGAAAACAACGTGGACTTCGTCCTGGGCGGAAAGGGCGATGGAAGCGATTCCGGAAACGGTGGTTCGGACGATGATTCCGGCAGCGGTTCGGGGGGCAATAAACCGGGCGGTGGAGAAGCACCGGACCCGGCAGCGTAAATAGGCTGCCCGCTCTATCTTCTTTGGCTGAATGAAACTTCATCCTTAGAAAAAACAGTATCACATGGTTTCAGGAACTGATCCATGTATGGTTCCTTGCCATGTGGTTGCTGTTTTTCTGTTTTTCTCTTTCCCGCATTTTCTCATTTTCTTTATTTCTCCATTTTCTTTCATTCTCGTGTTTTTTAGTTTTCCTATTTTTAGTTTCTCTTATTTTTTAATTCTCAATCTTTAATTTTTAATCTTTAATTCAAGAAAGATGTTAGACAAAATCATTGATATCATTACAGCCATCCTCCCTTTTTTCGGAGGTCGCAAAAAACGTCAGCAAATGATGCAGGACGTCAAAGAGTTCAGCGAACTAGTGAAAGAGCAGTATGGCTTCCTTATGAAACAGCTCGAAAAGGTGCTCAAGGATTATTTCGATTTGAGCGACCGTGTGAAGGAAATGCACTCGGAGATTTTTTCATTAAAAGGCAAACTTTCGGAAGCTGTCACTTTACAGTGTGTCAATAAAGAGTGTATTCAGCGCAACAATGGTTCCGAATCTGCATCATCATCCACTTCTTTAATACCTGCCTAACGCATGAGAACTATTAATCTGATTGTCGTGCATTGTTCCGCTACCCGCGAGGATAAATCTTTCACCGAACATGATTTGGACGTTTGTCATCGTCGCCGCGGCTTCAATGGTGTGGGTTATCATTTTTATATTCGTAAGAACGGGGATATTAAGTCTACCCGTCCGTTAGAACGGATCGGTGCGCATAGCCGTGGTTTCAACCGGGAAAGTATCGGTATCTGCTATGAGGGCGGTCTGGACAACGAGGGACATCCCAAAGATACCCGTACCGAATGGCAGAAACATTCGATGCGTGTGCTGATTCTCACTTTATTGAAGGATTACCCGGGCTGCCGCATCTGCGGACATCGCGACCTCAGTCCCGACCTGAACGGAAACGGTGAGATAGAACCGGAAGAATGGATTAAACAGTGCCCGTGCTTTGAGGTGGCAAAGGAATTCAATGAGTTCGGAGCATTTGCCGATAGAACTGATGAGACTGGAAGTACGGAGAAACACAGAGTAACACAACACATTAAAGAACAGAAAGGAGGTAAATGATGGCAATGAAGAAATCAGTATGGGATATGATCCTGAAGGTGGTTATCGCAGTGGCTTCGGCTTTGGCAGGCGTTTTGGGCGCTAATGCGATGAATTTGTAAAGCAGAAAATTAAGTAGTAGTCCTTCCATAGATCATGATTGTGTGAAATGGAAGGACTCTGCTAATTCATTTTGTATTGACTAAACTATTTTATTGATAAATAATAGAAAAAACGAGTTATGAATAATCTATATACGAATAAAAAAATAATACTAAAGAGGCTGTTTCTTATATTATCAGCCTTTTTCGCGGTTTTATCTGCTAAGGGGCAGAGTGAAGATGGAATAAAGCTGGATGTTCCACGACTTGTACCACTTTCCCCAACGGCTACGGCTATGGTGAAATATCAGTCTTATCCTATAGATCATTGCACAGGAGTGCCTGACATAACAATTCCCTTGTATGATATAGTTGCAGGGGAGGTTACCATACCTGTTACTTTGTCTTATCATGCTTCGGGGCTTAAGCCCAAAGAAGGAAGCGGATATGCGGGAGCAGGATGGACATTGAATCTCGAACCGTCTATAGCCCGCCAGGTGATCGGGGTAGCAGACAATGACTATTATGGATGGTTTGATCGATATTTTTCTCAAAATACAGTCCCCGGTGATGAAAGAGACCGATTGATTTATTATGGGGAGATGGTAGATAATAAACGGGATACGCGTCCGGATAAGTTTACTTATAAGTTGCCGGGTGGCGGTGGAAGCGGATATTTTTCAGACAGGTCTTCCCCTCTTATTACTGTGCCTCATAACAGCGATGTGGTAAGGTATGCTGAAAGTGATATGAATATAACAGATGGAAATGGAGTCAAATATCTGTTCAATGGCGTACACGAAACGATGAATGATATTATTACCCGCTGGATGTGTACCTCTATTTGTTCAGCCCGTTATCCACATCCTACATTGGTTAGTTTTCAGTATCAAACCCTTCAGAATCAATGGGAACCTAGTGCTTATTATAATTTGAATGACAGGCTGGTCTTTGATGAAAGGGATAAAGACGGGAGTCCCAAATTGTATCTGATGGAACAAAAAAGCGGTGGCAATAACTATTATCAAATTACGGCAGGCAGATCGTCAGGTTCTTCCTCCTTGCCCAATGCCAATAAAGAGAGCGTTTCGAGCTATGTAGCGAATATGAGTTACCCGTCAGGTAGTTACTGTGCGGAGGGTAGGATGAGTACTACCCGATTGGCACAGGTGAATTTTATGGGAAACAGATTGTCTGTCAGTTATAAAGCAGTAGGTGAAGTGCCTAACAATACAAGTGTATTAGATAAAATGCAAGTGACGGATGAGAATGGAGAACTGGTGCGTACCATTAACTTTTATGTAACTCCCTATAATGGAAAAACCTCTTTGACTAAACTTGATTCTGTACGTATCTCCGCTCCCGGTGTAGAATCGCAAACTTATTCATTCAGGTATGTGGGTGTAAACAGCGTTCCTTCCATCTATACGAAGGCTGTAGATCATTGGGGATTTATGAACGGTTCGGAAGCGAGTGCTAATGGTAGTAAGTTGACAGTGCCGAACTTTTCGAAAAGAATACCTTTACCGGATACCAATAACACGGGAAGAAAAGACACTGTATTATTTGAGAATGCAGTCGGAATAGACCGTGAAGCGTCTGGTAACATTGTGGGTATTCTTGACCGGATAACAGATCCGCAAGGTATTGAAACCTCTTTCTCTTACGAAGGCAATTACGGCGCGTTTCGTGACAATAGCCAACAGCCGGAGTATCGAGACTACCTCTATCCGGTTGGCGGATTGCGGGTGAAGAGTATAGAAACCTATGATCCGAAGACAAGGAAAAGGCTCTGTAAGAATTATAGGTATGGCCTGACGGTTATCAATAATGAGAAGTATGAATCCGTTTGGGGCGGCGGTGCTATTAAACACATAGTTACAGAGCGTGATTATTGTTCTACGGTAACGCAAGTAATGGACGACGGGCAAAGCCTTTGGAACGAATATTTGACAGTCTATCATTCGATGCCTGTCTCTAATATTACCTTTCGTAACGGAAGTCCGGTAATGTACAATATTGTCAGTGAAGAGATATTGGGAGGAGGCATTTCACAAAAGACCGTCTATTACTATGATGTGGATGCACATGCTTTTGAGGACGTTCTGCATTGGGAAAGTGGGGAGAATACATCCGCTTCTGTCCGGGAGTTTATGTTGAATCAACCGGAAAGCGTATTGAATCGACTTGGGCGGATGCTTCCCGGACATCCTTATGAACCTTCTGATGATTTTGTTACAGGCTATTTTGAGACCAATCAGAGAAATGGGGCTCTTATGGGTATAGACCGTTTCGACGGGCAAGAGCTAGTGTCATCTACCCGATACGAATATAAAAAAGTAATCGCGGGCCCGTATAATATTCCTGTGGATCTTCCTGTCCGGAAGCTGATAGTGGATGTTGATTTGTACATGAAAAAACCGAATAGCCTGCTTGGCAAGCCGGTATTTGTGGCTGACAATGACAATACCCATTCTGCTACGAATATGAGGACTACTTATTATTTGGATTGTGAAACGTATTGGGCACTTGATAAAGAAACGACACAATATTATTGCAAAGTGAACGGGAGACAACGGGTAATGTCGACGGAAAAGCAATATGCGTATGACGACCGCCATCTCTCCAATCCAGGTTCTTCGTTGAAGCCACGTAGGGTGGACTTTACAAACAGTGACGGCGTACAATTCTCGGATCATTATACTTATCTGGATGGTTATCCTGCCATACTCTCTTTGCATAAACACGTCGAAGACGAGCAATGCACGGAAAAGAGGATCTTGTTTAAGTCCGGCACCTGCCTCCCGGTGAGGGTGCAATTTAAAACTGACCGAATGGCGGACTTTCGTGATGAAGTCGTTTACCAATCGTATGACAGTAATAGTAATGTATGCGAAATTATGGCAAAAGACGATACGCCTGTTCTCTTCATTTGGGGATATCGCAACCGCTATCCTATAGCCAAGATAGAGAATGCTACCCGGCAGCAGGTGAGTGTGGCGCTTGGTTATGATGGAGACATCGAAGACGTTTTCGGTGATTGGGCCTCACTTGCCGTACCTACTGAAGAGATATGGGATAAGATAAACTCTCTTCGTGAGAGACTTCCCGGTAATACGCGGGTTACCACCTATGAATATGTCCCTTTGCAGGGAGTTGTTTCCATTACCGATCCCAATAATGTCATAACGAAATTTGAATATGATAATTATAGTCGGCTGACAGATAGTTATTATCTGGATGCGGACGCCCGTAAGGTAATGCTTCAACAGTATATTTATCATTTTGGTAAATGATAAGTAATTCAATGAATGGTTTAACTTGATAATGAAATTGATTTTTTATGAAAACTTATATATGTTTATTTTTCTTGTTATTCTGCTCTGTCTATTCGTGGGGACAGTCTTTGGAAGAACGAATGGCAACAGCTATTGACATTGGTACCTATTCGGAACCGTTTACTTATGAAGATACCCAAAGTACAGCTAATTTTAACTGTGGATTTATACCTCCGACCGATATGGATGATACGAGGGTGTTTATATCCAAGGATATTTTTTACAAACTAACAGTGACGCAGCCTATGAAGATTAGAGCCAGTGCAAAACCCAGTATCACTGATAGTGGTACTGTTTTCTTGCTCAATTCTTCGGGCATCCTCTTGAGTCGTACGATTTATGTGGAGGAAGCATGGGGAGATTATGGATATGGTTTGCTGCCTGGCGTGTACTATCTGGTTGCTAAACCTAACATCTATGAAGGGTATAAACCGGTGGATGCGGAAGATGTTACTATTTATGTAAAGACAACCCCTCGTGAATTGGGTGAAGATTTTTACAATCCGTTTGAGTTAGGGACATTTGGTGAGAATTTTGCATTGGCTGATTCTGCAAATACGATAGATTATCAATGTGATTATAATGCCAGTGATAACTATTGGGATAATTATTCTCGGCATGATGTAGTTTATCGCTTCACCCTGACAGAACCGATGGAGATTTGCCTGGATGATGATGGAACTGAATGTCCTTGGGAAGGGGATTCTTACAGTGTTCACCTTCTTTCAGCTTTGCATGATCCTGTTGTTCCCATCCGCACGCAAAAGCTTGGTACAGACTACGAGCTGAATGTGTATGATTTGGGAGCGGGCACCTATTATATTTATGTTTATGCTGACACGCCTATTTGGGCCGTGTATTATAGAATGAACTTGAGTGGGCGTACGTATGCTCCCGGAGTCAGTTTTTCTCGTCCTATTGATATAGGTAGCCGGGCGGACAGCTTTCAATATACAGATGTTCAGAACTCGGAACTCATGTCCGGCAATTTTCCGGAGAAAGCCGGCAATGAAGTTTTCTATCGGTTGGAGATTGAAAATCCGATGGAACTGACCGTTGATAATTGCGGTTCGGAAGTTGCGGACACCTATTTGAAAGTGTTTTCCCAAACGCAGAAGTTGCTGTATTTCAATGACGATTCGGATGGTGACGGAGCTTGTGCAAATGCCAAAAGTGCCCGTATTCATATACCCGTGTTGCTCCCGGGCGTCTACTATATTGTGACCGACGCGGAAAAGAACGGCAACATTTCCCTGTCCATAAACGGGCGACTTCTTGCACAAACGGGAGACACAAAAGCACTTGCTATCGACGCTGGAACATATAAGGCGGGACTCTTCTTTTCCGATACCCGAGATACCTCTGTAGACTATACGGATGCTTATCCGGCAAGACCTGCGAATGACGTTTTTTATAAGTTGGTATTGCAAAAGGAGATGGATGTGGTGTTTAGTCACTGTGGTTCGGAACTGGAAGATACTTATATGAGCATCTTGAATGGAGCCGGTGAGCTCCTTTACAGCAATGACGATTATGCGGGAGAAGGTCAGTGTGAGAATGAGAAACATGCCCGCATTGAGGTCAAGAAACTTCCTTCAGGCACCTATTATGTTGTTTCGGAAGGCAGTGTCGATAACGGACGGATCACGACGACGATAGAGGCACCGAACTTTAGTGATGCTTTGTGTACGACCGAGGGGCAGCCCTGTGTGATTACTCTGACTCCCACTGTCTCCACAGATGATCTCTCCCAATTGCACACCTGTGATTATCTTCGCGAGATACAGTATTTTGACCATTTCGGGAATCCTTCACTTCATATATCTCATGGCTTCACTCCTTATAAAACCGACCTGCTCACATTGCAGGAGTATGACGGAATCAACCGTGAATCTAAACTTTGGCTTCCGGTAGCAGAATCGACTGGTGGCGGTGCTTTTCTTCCATCCGCAGAAGTCAGTGAGGCCGTTTGTAAAGCAAGCTATTACGAGAAAGATAGCTCTCCCTTCAGCTATCCTGAATATGATAGTTCTTCATTGAACCGAATTGTCAAGAAGTATGGTCCCGGAGTTGCTTGGCAGAATCATCCGGTCAAAACAGACGTGTTGACCAATATAGAACGTAAAAACGCAGTTGATCGGGTAGACAGTTGCTTTATCGTGTGCCGTTATAGGATAAAGAATGACAGTTTGGTTTGTGCGGGTGAATATGATGCCGGAACATTGGAAGTGGTTCGTGCGATAGACGAAGACAATCATGTGAGTTATGAATTTAAAGACAAGGCCGGTCGCATAGTTCTCGTTCGTCAGTCTGATGATAATCAACTATCTTATGATACGTACCATGTTTATGATAACTATGGCAACCTGTGTATGGTGTTGCCTCCGATGGCAGCCGATTATTTTTTCGATGAAGGAGAATGGTCTGAAACGGCTCCCGTTCTTCAGCAATATGCCTATATTTATCATTACGATAAGTATAACCGCTGTATTTACAAGAAACTTCCGGGATGCGATCCTGTTTATACCGTTTATGATGCTGCCGATCATCCTGTCTTTACTCAAGACGGCGAACAGCGTGAGCGGAACGAATGGAGTTTCAGTATTCCCGATGCTTTCGGTCGGACAGTATTGACCGGAGTTTGTACGAATACGTTGGATTATGTTTCTAATTCTTTAGATACTATCGTCGTGTATGCCGATTGGGCAAAAGAAGAGAACGGGTTGAAAGGCTATCAATTGAAAGGTGTAACCTTAGAGTCTCCGTGTCTCCTTTCTGCCAACTATTACGACCACTATGAGTTTTTGGGCAAGAACGGCATCCCTAATGATATGACCACTGTTTACGTAGAGGAAACAGGCTATGGCAAGCGGAATGCAGGTGGTTGTAAAGGACAGCTGACCGGGATTTGGACATCGCTCCTCTCTGCCCGTCCGGGTACTTTTACGTATTCGGTAATGTATTATGACGACCGTTACCGGATAATCCAGCAAAGGGGTAATAATGAGTTGGGTGGTACGGAGATTGTCCATACAGCTTATAATTTCTCGGGAAATCCCTTGGAAGAAAAACGTATACATACATTTCCTGGTACTGGACCAACCGTAGAATTGCACCGGCATACGTATGACCATGCCAACCGTCTATTGAAGACTAGCTATCAGTTGAATGATAATACTCCTATTGTTTTAGTAGACAATGTGTATGATGAGATAGGTCGTTTGAAAACAGATAAACGTAATGGTGTATATGAGTTACGAACCGACTATGCATATAATCTTCGTTCGTGGATAAAAGGCATTAATGGTCCTTTGTTTAACCAAACGCTTAACTATCAGGAAACGCTAGAGGGGACTACTCCCTGTTATAATGGTAATATCAGCCGCATGTGTTGGCGTAGTGGCGAAAATGGTATGGCTACAGTTATTGATCCGCAAGAAAAGGGTTACAGTTTCACTTATGACGGTCTTTCCCGTTTGAAAGATGCTATTTATGGAGAAGGTACTAACTTAAAACAGAACCGTAACCGTTTCAACGAACAGATAACCGGCTATGACAAAATGGGTAATATCTTGGGGCTGCTTAGATACGGTCAAACGGGTACGGATTCTTATGGTTTGGTTGATAATCTGAATTTGATCTACCATGGCAATCAATTACAGTCGGTTTATGACAATGCCACCAACTCTGTATTTGGTAACGGTATGGAGTTTAAGGATAATGTCAATGAAACGGTAGAGTATGAATATGATAAAAATGGCAATCTGGCTAAAGATTTGAACAAAAAAATATCTGAAATTCAATATAATATCTTAAATTTGCCTAGTCACATTAGCTTTGCTGATGGAAGTAGTATTGAATATGAATATGCTGCAGACGGCAGGAAAGTCCGTACCACGCATACTATAAACAATAACGTCACGTCCACCGTTTATTGTGGTAATGCGATCTATGAGAATGGCAGTTTGAAGATGCTCTTGAATGAGGCGGGATATTATAGTTTCCAAGATAATAAGTTTCATTTCTATCTGAAAGATCATCAAGGTAATGTAAGGGTTGTTACTGACGAGGCCGGTAATGTTGATGAAGTGAATGATTATTATCCTTTTGGTGGTTTAATGTCTAATGGATGTAATAACGTTCAGCCATATAAGTATAATGGTAAAGAGTTGGATCAGAAAGGTGGATTGGATTGGTATGATTATGGGGCAAGAATGTATGATGCAACATTGGGAAGATTTATGAAGACTGATAGATTTTTAGAAAAGTATGTTTCTCTATCTCCTTATCAATATGGAGCAAATAATCCAGTGAATAATATAGATATAAACGGAGATAGTATTTGGTATACTTTAAATGACAATATTGTGACTATGCATGTAGCTGCCAAAATATTCAATAATTCAAGTGATAATATAAATATGAAGAGAGCTGCCAAAGATATAGTTTCTGATATAAAAAGTACTTATGAAGGAGAATTTGAATGGAGTGATGGCAAAACTTATAATTTAAAGGTTGATATGGATCTCAAAGTGGTAACTTCTATGAAGGATGTTGAAAGTGCAGACCATTTATTTGTATTGGCGGATAGTGATGGTGAAGGGGCTCGTGGAGTTACAAGTATGTCTGGTGGAAAAGTAATGACTTTGGCGTCAAGGGATTTTGCGAATAATAATTTATTGTCTAATAATCTGTCTCACAATAACACCTTTACTGCAACTCATGAATTTGGACATGCAGCCGGATTGCTACATTCAAAGAATCCATTTAATATAATGAAACAAGGAGGTGTTTTTCACAATAGTAATTCGACACAAAGAAAAGTTATGCTGCAACAACAATATAATATAAATAGAGGTAGTAATTCCTTGAATTATATGAATAGAAAAATACCTTATCCATATGTTCACTATGATAATAATATTGTTGATGTCTATAGTTTAGGTCTTAAATGGAGATGATATAAATGAATTTGAAAAATAGAAAAGTATTAATGGTAACAGTCGGGCTGATGTTATTATGTGTATGTATTGTTTGTTTTGCATCTAGATCTACATTGATCTTTGTAGGGAACTCGTATGAAAATAGCCAAGATATTAATACTATTATTTCATTGAATGATAAAATAATATATAGTGGTTTTATAAAGGCTTATGAACTTCCAAGATTGTTAGAAAAAAGAAATATGAAAATTGGCTTTTATAAAGTTTCTGCAAAGCTAAATAATGTATTGATAGAACAGCGATTTTTTTATTTTTTACAAAAAACTATTTGGATAGATTTTGATTGTGCAAACAGTAACTCTTTATTAATTTCGAAATATTACAGGCAAATTCCATTGTAATTTAGCACTATCTCCTACCCAGCGCAGAAATGCAGTTTATCTAAAAGATAATGGACTAAAGAAAGATAGAAAAGGAATGTTGTACGAATATACTAAAAATCAAAGTCGGGTAAAATCTATTCGAATATTGGGTAATACAGATTTAGTACGATATGTAAAATATTAATAATATACTTATGAAAAACTTGGTTTATGTTATCTTATTTATTTTATTGGGAGGATGTGTTTCCCCCTCTTTTTCGCCAGTGGAGATACATCAACGAGTGGCAGAACAAGTTAAAGTATTGATAGATAGTGGATATCTACAAACTCCATATATTGAAATAAATGAAGTATTATCAAATAATTCCAGCATTATTTATAGTATTAAAGGGGCGGATTCTCCAGGTTCGGATGGTGCAGAGTTACCTTCTAAAGTGATGACCTATAAAGGGAAATATCTTTGTTTTATAGAATTAGATGAGCAGGAAATGTCGCGAACTGAATTGTTTGAAAAAGGAATTGTGGCAGATTCTAATTTTCATGAGAATCTCCATTTGGACGATGGGTGGGTATTGGCTCTTCGAAAATATGAAAATGGGTCAACTTTGGTAAAAAAGGTATTATCATCGGCTTTTCTTTTTGAATATCCGCAACTTTGGTAGACCTTTCAATCAGATTATTAGAATAGGTGGTCGAAATATACAGTATACAGCTTTTAAACTTTCTGATGGAACATTTAATATAGGAAGAATACATGAAATTTTATAGAATACCGACTAAGCAAGAGGAACAACTTATTGAATTACTTGTTCATAAGTCATCTTTAGAAATGTCTGAAGATTGGAAGAATGGCTTATTAGTATGTCCAATGGATGATGGGGAAATGGGTAGTTTGTATTTGTTTCCACAGGGGAAAATAAATGAAAGTAGGAAATTGGGTAGACAAATTAGTGAATTTCAATTTACAGATATTGATGGAGTTGAGGTTATTGCATCCTTAAATGTGGATGTTGATGGAGTTCTATTTGAACTTGATATATGGAAAACTAATTTTGAAAAACTTGTAAAACTCCCTGATTTATAGCTCGATTACTACCTTGACATGTTATAGAAATATTCTTAAGTGTCAGGGTAGTTTTTTATATTATGTGTTCGATAAAACAGAGTGTCTTACCCTGATATGGAATTAGAAAATATTCTGTGTCAGGGTATCTTTTTATAAATGCGGAAATGAAAGGTTGCTTTCTCAATATAATAGATTAAATTTGCCTAGCAACATGTCTACGCATACAGAATATGTACTTGATATTTCAGCTAGCCTAATTGTAGATACTGATGTCTTAATTGGTTTATCTATTAAAAGTCCTTAACGAAACCCCAATCCATCACTTTTTATTTGTTTCTTTGCACCAAATTCGGGTATAGTGTTGTCTTGTCATTCCAGGCAGCACTTAATTTTGCTTAGATAGTTAATGGAGAAACTCAGTATAAATGCTTGTCCGGTGTGTGGCGGTGCGCACTTGAAACGCGTCATGACTTGTACGGATTTTTATGCTTCGGGCGAACAGTTTGAACTGTATTCGTGTGAGGACTGTGGATTTACATTCACACAAGGAGTCCCCGTGGAAGCAGAGATAGGCAAGTATTATGAGACTCCCGACTATATCTCTCACACTGATACGCGCAAAGGCGCGATGAATAATATCTACCATTATGTACGTTCCTATATGCTGGGCCGCAAAGCGCGCCTGGTAGCTAAGGAAGCGCATCGTAAAACAGGGCGTTTGCTCGATATAGGTACGGGAACCGGTTACTTTTCTGATGCGATGGTTCGCCGGGGATGGAAAGTGGAGGCGGTGGAGAAAAGTCCGCAGGCACGTGAGTTTGCGAAGTTGCATTTCGATCTGGACGTAAAGCCCGAATCGGCTTTGAAAGAGTTTGCTCCCGGCAGCTTTGATGTTATCACTCTTTGGCATGTGATGGAACATTTGGAACACCTTGATGAGGTGTGGCAGCGACTTCATGAGTTGCTGACAGAAAAAGGAGTCTTGATTGTAGCTGTACCCAACTGCTCTTCTTATGATGCTCAACGTTATGGCGAGTATTGGGCGGCATACGACGTTCCCCGTCATCTCTGGCATTTTACTCCGGGCACTATACAACAATTGGCTTCCCGTCATGGCTTTATTATGGCGGCGCGTCATCCGATGCCGTTCGATGCGTTCTACGTATCCATGTTGAGCGAAAAACATCGTGGCAGTTCGTGCAGTTTCCTGAAAGGGATGTTTGTCGGAACGTTAGCATGGTTTAATGCTTTAGGACGGAAAGAACGCAGTAGTTCCATGATTTATGTATTCCGAAAAAAGAGATAACGCATGGGAGATCAAAACAAATATAAGTCAGGTTCAATCTTCGACATGCAGTTCATTACGTCGAGTATCAGTACGACATTAGTGTTGCTGTTGCTGGGACTGGTTGTCTTCTTCGTATTGACAGCACACAATCTTTCCGTATATGTCCGCGAGAATATCAGTTTCTCCGTTCTTATCAGTGACGACATGAAAGAAGCGAATATACTGAAACTTCAGAAGAAGCTGAATCAGGAACCTTTCGTGAAACAATCCGAATATATCTCTAAAAAACAAGCACTGAAAGAACAGACGGAAGCAATGGGAACCGATCCGGAAGAATTCTTGGGCTATAACCCTTTTACCGCTTCCATTGAAATCAAACTCCATTCCGACTATGCAAACTCCGACAGCATTGCGAAGATAGAGAAAATGATTAAAAAGAACACCAACATACAAGATGTGCTCTATCGAAAGGAGTTAATTGACGCCGTGAATGATAACATACGAAATATCAGTCTGGTACTGCTTGCCTTGGCGGTAGTGCTTACTTTTATCTCTTTTGCCCTGATAAACAATACCATAAGACTGGCTATTTACTCCAAACGCTTCCTCATTCACACCATGAAGTTGGTAGGAGCGAGTTGGGGATTCATCCGGGGGCCATTCCTTCGAAAGAATGTATGGAGCGGGATATTGGCAGCCATCGTTGCCGATTCCATATTGATGGGGACCGCTTATTGGGCCGTGACGTACGAACAGGAATTGCTTCAGGTCATCACGCCTGAAGTCATGTTGATAGTCTGTGCAAGCGTATTGGCGTTTGGAATTGTAATAACGTGGCTATGCGCCTATTTCTCCATGAATAAATACTTGAGAATGAAAGCAAACAGCCTGTACTATATTTAGTGGATGGCGAATGGCTGACGGCAAACCTGTGTTTGCGTGTGATTAGCATCCGTAACAACCGACTGATAGATTAAGGGAATGATTGAAATTAGTAATTTGTAATTAAATAAACTATGTCTGACAAGCAGAAATTTGCCTTTGATAAAGTGAACTTTATCTTGCTCGCGATAGGGATGGCGATTGTTATTATCGGCTTTCTATTGATGACGGGACCTACATCGTCCGAAACCTCTTTTGAACCCGATATTTTCAGTGTACGCAGAATCAAGGTAGCGCCAGTCGTTTGCCTGTTTGGCTTCTTGTCTATGATTTACGCTGTATTACGCAAACCTAAAACACAAAAAACAGAAGAATAAAGATGGGGGATTTAACGACATTTGAGACGATTATTATTGCTATTGTAGAAGGATTGACAGAGTTTCTTCCGGTTTCTTCTACGGGACACATGATTATTACGCAAAACATTTTAGGAGTAGAAAGTACTGAATTTGTAAAAGCGTTTACTGTTATTATCCAGTTTGGCGCGATTCTTTCAGTGGTTTGTCTTTATTGGAAACGTTTTTTCCGGTTGAACCATACACCGGCTCCTGCGGGTGCTTCCGCTTTGAAGTGTTTTCTGCATAAATTCGATTTTTACTGGAAACTGCTGGTAGCTTTTATTCCTGCCGCCATTTTGGGATTCCTGTTCAGCGATAAGATAGACGAGATGCTGGAGAGTGTAGTAATAGTGGCAGTGATGTTGGTGATCGGCGGTATATTCATGTTGTTCTGCGATAAGATCTTTTCGAAAGGAAGCGAAGATACAATGCTGACAGAAAGAAAGGCATTCAATATCGGTTTGTTTCAGTGCATTGCCATGATACCGGGAGTATCCCGTTCGATGGCTACCATCGTTGGAGGTATGGCCCAGAAGCTGACTCGCAAAGATGCTGCCGAGTTTTCATTCTTCCTTGCCGTGCCAACCATGTTTGCGGCAACCGGTTACAAGGTGTTGAAACTATTCTTAGATGGTGGTACGGAGATTCTTCTCAACAATATGCCGGCACTTATTATAGGTAATGTAGTAGCTTTTATTGTCGCTTTGCTGGCTATCAAGTTCTTTATTAGCTTCGTTACGAAATATGGCTTTAAGGCATTTGGCTGGTACAGAATTATTGTTGGCGGAACCATTTTGGTAATGCTGTTGCTTGGATACAACTTAGAAATTGGCTGATGAATTTTAAAAAAGGAGAAGTACTGTTTTTCAATAAACCTCTTGGCTGGACTTCATTTAAGGTAGTAGGGCACGCCCGCTATCATATTTGCCGTCGGATTGGAGTGAAAAAACTAAAAGTCGGTCATGCCGGAACGTTGGATCCTCTTGCAACGGGGGTGATGATTGTATGCACAGGCAAGGCAACCAAACGAATAGAAGAGTTTCAATATCATACGAAGGAGTACGTCGCAACGTTGCGTTTGGGTGCTACTACTCCGTCATACGATTTGGAACATGAAATAGATGCCACCTACCCTACCGAACATATCACGAGGGAACTGGTGGAAGAAGTACTGACGCACTTTATCGGTGCCATCGATCAGGTACCTCCTGCCTTCTCTGCCTGTATGGTAGACGGTAAGCGTGCTTACGAACTGGCCCGGAAAGGAGAGGAAGTCGAACTAAAAGCAAAACAGCTTGTTATCGACGAGATTGAATTGCTGGAATGTCGACTGGATGATCCGGAACCGATGATTCAAATCCGTGTCGTATGCAGCAAAGGAACCTATATCCGTGCCCTGGCCCGCGACATCGGCGAAGCACTCCATAGCGGAGCTCACCTGACAGGATTGATCCGCACCCGTGTAGGTGATGTCCGGTTGGAAGACTGCCTGAACCCCGAACACTTTAAAGAGTGGATCGACGGACAGGAGATAGAAAATGAGGAAGAGAATAATTAACGTAATAAGGAATAGATATGAAATTATCACAATTCAAATTTAAGTTACCCGAGGATAAGATCGCTCTACATCCTATGAAATATAGAGATGAGTCGCGTTTGATGGTATTGCATCGTAATACAGGTAAGATTGAGCACAAGATGTTCAAAGATGTGTTGGACTACTTTGATGATAAAGATGTGTTTATATTCAATGATACGAAAGTGTTTCCTGCCCGCTTGTATGGTAACAAGGAGAAGACAGGTGCTCGTATCGAGGTATTCTTGTTGCGTGAGTTGAATGAAGAACTTCGTTTGTGGGACGTATTGGTTGATCCGGCACGTAAGATACGTATCGGTAACAAGCTATATTTCGGTCCGGACGATTCAATGGTGGCTGAAGTGATTGATAATACCACTTCTCGCGGACGTACGCTCCGTTTCCTTTACGACGGACCTCATGACGAGTTCAAAAAGGCACTGTATTCTCTGGGTGAAACTCCACTCCCCCACTCCATTATCAACCGTCCCGTAGAACCGGAAGATGCTGAACGCTTCCAGTCTATTTTTGCAAAGAACGAAGGTGCGGTGACTGCTCCGACTGCTAGCTTACACTTCAGCCGTGAGTTGATGAAACGTCTGGAAATCAAAGGTGTAGACTTCGCATATATCACTTTGCACGCTGGTCTGGGTAACTTCCGCGACATCGACGTAGAGGACTTGACGAAGCATAAGATGGATTCGGAACAGATGTTTGTAAACGAAATGGCGGTGAAAACCGTGAATCGTGCCAAAGATAACGGTAGAAATGTATGTGCGGTAGGTACGACAGTGATGCGTGCTATTGAAAGCGCAGTCAGCACTGACGGACATCTCAAGGAATTTGAAGGATGGACGAACAAGTTTATCTTCCCTCCGTATGAATTTACCGTAGCCAATTCAATGATTTCCAATTTCCACATGCCGCTTTCTACCTTACTGATGATTGTAGCTGCTTTTGGTGGTTATGACCAGGTGATGGATGCTTATCATGTAGCATTGAAAGAAGGTTACCGTTTCGGCACGTATGGAGATGCAATGCTGATTTTGGACAAATAATGGCAAAAGTTTATCTGGGACTCGGCACTAATCTTGGGGATAAAGAACAAAATCTTCGGGATGCCGTGCAAAAAATAGAAGAGCAGGTAGGGAAAATAGTTTCCCTGTCTGCTTTTTACGTTACTGCTCCTTGGGGATTTTCTTCCGATAACAGTTTCCTGAATGCGGCGGTTTGTGTAGATACCGAATTGGCTCCCATAGACGTTTTACAGAGAACGCAGGCGATTGAACAGGAATTGGGACGTACGAAGAAATCCGTCAACGGCATATATAGCGACCGCCTGATTGATATTGATCTGTTGCTTTATGGTGATTTGATACTTTCCACCACTTCTCCTTCAGGAGCAAAGTTGATCCTCCCCCATCCGTTGATGGCAGAACGTGACTTCGTCATGAAACCACTGGCGGAAATTGCTCCCGGATTAGTGCATCCGGTACTTGGAAAAACGATGAAGGAGCTTACTTCTTCTTTTTCTCCGCAATAAATACCGGTAAATAGGCAATGCATCCTATCAATACTGCATACAGCAAATGAATCTCCTGAAACGGCTTATCGATGAAATGGCAGACAATGGCATAGATGGCAATCGTGAAGCCTATATAAAGAGCCAGCACCAAAAGCGTTTTTAATTTCTTATTTAGAATCATTATAAATCTATTTATGTGTTAAATAC